>Ga0208937_1000378_pt1 | contig 36964 bp, 41 predicted proteins | sample June2015DPH_11_5_FD_184705 | JGI IMG/M metagenome (GOLD analysis project Ga0208937, IMG submission 184705) | Peatland microbial communities from SPRUCE experiment site at the Marcell Experimental Forest, Minnesota, USA - June2015DPH_11_40... | ecosystem: Environmental > Terrestrial > Soil >...
AATTAGCAGTATGGCTATCGAGCATAAATTGCTTGCGGTCCAATTGCGTTCTGAGGCTGCTCGCCTCGCCTACAACGGAGCCCAGTTCAAGCAGGCCGCAACAAACAGTGGCAACGCGGTGCAGGGTGTATTCGGAGGTGCAAAGTGAATAAGTTCTTTACGAAGTTCGCGGCTAACGTCGCGGTCAAGCGCGCCGGAATCATCGCGGTTGGGTGTATCGGTTTTGAACTACTGACGGCTTCACCCGCAAAGGGTCAGTTTGACACAGCCGCCATCATGGCGTTTCTGACGACAATGAACACTACTATGCAGTCCGCGATGGCGGTGCCGCTTCAGATCATGCAACAAGTCAACTCCGACATGTCAACTTTCACCCAGACAGCCATCTATCCTTTGCAACAGATTCAAGCAGCCCAGAACCTTGACACACAGAATCTGCCCCAGGCTGAGAATATGCAGGGCATGATCAATACGTCCACAGCCAGCGCAAAGCTGCCCTCCCCGCAGCAACTCGAAGCGGCAATGCTATCGAAGGATCCCAACCAGGGAGCCAACGTGTCTATGCTTTATCAGCAGACATATGGAACCCTCCCTACCTCTCAAACTGCACCCAGTAGCGTGATACTAGCGGTCGACATGGGCGACGCAGTGGCGATGGCGTCCATCAAGAAAGCAATTGCCTTGGACGCTCTGGCTGACAGCGAGATGGCAGTCTCACAGCAGATGATGAACCAACTCGAAACGGCGGCTCCTGGAAACGTTCCGATCATTTCCGCTCAGGCTCAGGCTTGGATACTTCAGGCGCACGCTTACACTCAATCCGGTACAGCTCAGTTGTTGAGGGCGCAGAGTGCTGAATTGGGCTATACGGGCGCGACCATGAAGCTGCACTCAACCCTCACCGGCAATGCTGCCGGCGGCATGTTTGCTTTGCCAGTGGCAGGGCATTGATATATGGGCAACGTGATGAACTTCTTCTTTACGTCAACATGGACGCAAGCTCAGGGGGGCCTCTCTGGTTTGACTGGCGTCCTCCAGACCATAAGCTACTCCATTCTGGCCATCACGTTGCTTTTGGGAGTCTATGAGTCGTTTCTTTCGGGAGGGTCAGTCCGGCAACTCGGAGTGACCTTTCTGAAGTTCGGAGTCGCCGCCGCTATTATCGGCAATTGGAACGCCTTTATGACGGATGTCGTTAATGTTGGGACGACATTTGCGACAGCTTTCCTTGGGGCTAACGGTGACCTGCTAACGAAGTGGGTCGCTGACATGAACGTGACGATTACGGGGACGAGTCTTACGTCGCTATTGGAGAACGGGGTATCGGCAGCAGCAATGGGCGCGATCATGGTGCTGATCATTATGCTCAGCGCTATCATGTTTCTCTTGTGTATGAAGTTGCTTACCCTATGCTTTGTCTTCTGGGGCGGGGTGTTGTATTGCATGGGGCCGCTGCTCATCTCTCTCGGTCCGAGCGGGCACGTCTCGGATATCACAAAAAAATATTGCCGGAGCTTGGCCGAGTGGGCGATGTGGCCGGCTCTATATGCGATGTTCTGCACGCTGATGGTTGCGATCGGCATGGGGAACGTCAGCGCTGTTTTGGGACAATCGAATGGTTTACCTGCTGGGATTGGAGACCCCGCCACAAATAACTCAATAACGCTTGTCCTGACAAGCCTCCTGTACGGAATATGCATCATCATCATTCCGTTCATCGCTCACTACGTGATTGGAGGTAGTTTTGCTGGCGTAGCTGCCGGAGTAGTAGCCACAGCCAAAGCCGGGGCCGTGATTGCGACTGGCGGAGCAAGTGGGGCGGCAATGGGCGCCGGGGGAGCAGGTGGCGGGGCCAGCGGAGGCGGCGGTAGTTCGGGCGGCGGTGTTATTGGAGGCGGCGGTTCAGTTTCCGTGCCCCAGTCCGGAGAAGGCAGCTCAACATCCCTTCCGCCCTCAAGAACGCCCGCCTCACGCCCCCCGGGAAGGTCCTCAACTTCTACCTAGTTCCCCAGACTCAGGCAGGGCAACTAACAAAGCAATCAAATCCAGTGAAAGAGGTTTCAAATGGCTACCGACAGTGCACCACTGAGTACCGCCACACGCTCTCCCTCGTTAGGTAAGCAACCGAAATATTACGAGGCAGACGGCGCGCTGCGTGCTTATGCCAACATCAGCATCTGGGCTGCTGTCATTGCTGGCATGGTCGCTCTGGTGGCGGTGGCAATCATGATCTTCGTGCGAATCCAGCCGCCCACGGTAATCCGGGTCTTGCCGACCGGAGAGGCGAGTGTGATTGGGTCGGATGGGTCCGTCAAAACAACGATGTCGCCGGCCGCGCTGGCCGCAATAGCGGGGGATCAGGCACCGACCTCTTTTGAGAAAGAGAACTACGTCCGTACATTCCTTGACCGATATCTGAACTACGACGCTCACAGCATTGCGGGGAACTGGAGCTACGCCCTGAATATGATGACGGGCAACCTCCGTTCGCTTACGCTCGCAGAATTTCAGAAATCGGACACGGTCGGCAAGTATGAGGCCGAGCATGTCCGGAGCGTCTTCAAGCTATCGGAAATCACTAACTCGCCGACAGATCCAATGCTGTATACCGTCACAGGTGTACGGACCGTAAACCGGATGACTGGCTCGGAAAATGAGGTGGTAGACGAGATCGTCGAATCTTACGATGTGCGCCTGGCCGACTTTGACCGGAGTCCACTCAACCCTGCTGGACTGCTTATTGGACAGGTCACCGAAACGCAGATCCATTCGGAAACAAAACAGGTAATGTCGACAGGGATTGTCGACGGAGAGGAGAAGCCTTGAACGCGAACGATAGTGCGGAGAAGGGCACCGCTGCAACCAGGAGCAGTGCCAGCGTAGAGAAGGTCAGGAAGCCCCGCAAGGGCTCGGCGGGGCAGGATACGACGTTTTGCAAGTTCTACGTCGGCGAGATCAAGGATGGATTACCAGTAATAAGTAAGGAGGTATCAGAGAAAGACGCACTTCTCGACTGCGTACGAACCCAGCGGCCCTTTATGATGGTCCAACTGTGGACAACAGCATCGGAGATAGAAGACGGACGCCTGGTAGTCGTGAAAGCGCCAGTCGCCAGAAAATAGTATCCACGAGCCTCAGATCGGTCTCTCACTCTCATTACCGTACAGACAGGGGCCACCTTCGCGGGTGACCCCCGTCAACGTCGCAAGTCACAGCCTCCAGAAAATAGCGGAGTAAAACTAAAGCCATATTCCCCATAAGATAATTGCCGCAACACAGGGTTTACGGTGTACTATTGGTCAACTAAATAAGTGGGTTGTTTCCATATCTTAGTTGGACGGCTTCGAGTTTTGTATTTCTCTCCCGCCTACGGGCGCGGTGGAGCGAACGGTTTTCAGTAGATAACCCGGTTGATAGTTCTCACCCGCGTTTATCTTTCTGAGCTACCTTGACAGCTAAGTCGAGGATTTTTGTTCGCTAACCGGTTTCTTTGGTTGGTTCAATGTAACTCACGAACCGCCATAGAAACCCAAGCGATGTCTGCTTGTGGTCAACCTGTGTGTGTTTCGTGACTTAACCCCACGAAAAGAGAAAACACACAATGATCACTCGGACTCGCAAAATCGCTATCCTTGACTTGGACACTCAAGGTAAGGTAACGGAACGAAAGACACTTCCTGGCAGTGAGATTTGGCTTGATAACACTGTTGCAGGACACCTATACCCTTCACTCAGAGTGGCTCTCGTAACTGTACCCACTGAGATGATGGAATGGAATGAATCGGCTAATGTTGCAGACGGTCTATTCAATATCCAGTTCGACAACACAACGTATCGTCTCGTCGGATCTGGTAGTGGTGCAAAAAATGGCAAGTTCTATTTCGCAGACGAAGTGCATGCACCTATGCTCCACGCGCGTTTTCAGAACTGGCCGGAAGCACTCATCTCGTACTTCGGCATTCAGACCTCAGATTGCAAGAGGATTGTGGATGTGGAAGGTACGGTACTCGTTGTTCCCGATAACGAACTGGGAACTAACGACTGCAGAGGGTGGATTAGCGAGAGTTTGTTTGCTCGCCTTGACGCCCCCAGCAAAGCTTTTTACCAATTTCGTCTCGGCTTCGCGCTGGAGAACGGAAAAGGCTCCTTCAAGGTGATGAAGGATGATGTTGCTCAGGCCATCGGCGCTGACATCATTATCCCCGAGTCATCCTGCAAACCGGTGCCTCACCTGAAACCATGGAACTACGATTCACGGACTGATCGCATGTTTACCGGTCCGCTCGTTGTTGGTCTCCGTGAAGTTTCTCGCGAACTGGTCTTTTCCAGCTCGTACACAGTCACTCAGCACGCTTCGGTGGATACCATTCTCACGGAGCTGATACCCAAGGCACGCGAAGCTATGCAGTCACTCAAGGATGCATGGAGAGCGGGCAACCATGAAGCTGTCGTCAAACAGATCGGTCAAAAGATTTCGCTTGACGAATTCGCTAAAGGTGACACCAAGGATCAACTTATGAGAACTGTGGAAGCAACTTTACTCGCGGACGGCTCTGGTGAAATCTGCCAGCACCCGTACATCTACCGTCAGGTGGATAAACTGCTTGCAAAGTGGGCCTACAAAGTTCTCACAGGGGGCGGCATGCATCTCCCAGGCTTTGCGCTGGCCGATGACGGCTTCCTGTTTCTTGATGAGAACGGTGGCGTTGTCTCCGGCTCCGACTGGATTCCTGGAGAAATGGCACTCACGAGTCTCACGTCCGCACGATCGCTGTGCGTTCGCTACCCGGTCCGCATGAAGGAAGATTTGTTGCCCATGATGAATTGCAACCGTGATGCTGCGGTGGCCTTTCTGATGGACTCAATGAGGCTCACTGACACGCAGTCGGCCTTTGTTGCAGACGAGCAGTTGTTCCTCGACGGAACCTACACGCTGCATTCACAGACCGCGAAGAAAAATGGTGGTGATTTCGACTTTGACCAAATCTGCGTCGTTGACGAAGGTTTGTACCCGAAGTTCGTACAGGATCGGTTTGATTTCGAATCGACCTACGTCGTCACCAAAACCAAATCATCACGACTGAAGTCCCCCATGTATAGCCTCGAGTTTATTGCCCTAAAGTCGCTGGGTAATCAAATCGGCGTTATTACAGACACCATGTCCTCTTGCATCGCAGCCGGAATGATGGATGAGATGTATGAACTGGTGGAGGAACTTCAGAAAGAGATCGACTCGTTGAAGCACAACACTCGGGCTGACCTCTCCAAAATCAAGGAAATCCAAGCGAAATGCGGCAAGGCCCCTTGGTTGAAGATGAAGAACGTGAAGTCCGTCTCAGAACTCGTGGAATTGGAAGTGAAGCCTCCCGACATGATCGGCTTCATGTACAACAGCCTCCGCAAGGATCTGGTTGAGATGATGGACAAACCGATGGAAATCCGTCAGTTCCAGGGTTTGCTCGTTGGCAACACTCCCACGCAAGCAATGCTCGAGGAATCACGTCTCGTGTTCCATGCTTTCGCTACAGGCAACAATATGCTACGCGAAGTCATGGACCTCAAAATAGCGCTTCTCAAGAAGGCGGAAGCTGAATTCGCAACCGCCAAGGAAAACGGACAGCAGGAGAGCATCAAGGTTGCCCGCAAGGCAATCGCGAAGGCTCGCGCTGAGGTCAAGATTACCGAAGAGAAGCACAAAGAGCAGTCGTCCAACCTCATCAGCATCGTCGCTGCGTGGGGCAAGGGCAAGACTGAGAACCGGAAGGCCTGGGCCCAGGCTGTTCACACCATCGTTTGCGGTGGGCGTGGCACGGGATCCATTCTCTTTCATGTGTTTCCGCAGGAAGCGATCGATGCAATTGCGGAACGCACCAACGGCATACGGGCATCGGTCGCACAGAACAACGTCGCCGGCGTCGTATTTGTCAAAGACAACGTTTTCTACATGGACTCGTTCAACGGCGGGAAGGCTGAGCCTATCTTCCGTTATGACATGCAGAAGCGGAAACTGGCTCACGTCCAGGCCGCGGTTGCAGTCGTCTGCTAAAGAGTTTCGTCACTCTCTAACAGAGCCATATCAACCCACTGTAGAGTGGACAACCCGAAGGGGCTCTATTCGATGAGCCCCCTTCGGGGACTTATCTAGAGTTGGGGGAGATTCAATACCATTCTTCAACTTCAAGAAAAGACAGCGATCACCAGCGCAGCGAACAGTGCCGTGGAACGTCGAAATCATCACCCACCGCACCGGCCGGGATTACACCTGGAACTGGCGCCTCAAGGGATCGAGAGGACTAAATGCAAAGCAGGGAGCCCGAATAGACGCTTTGGTCGGGCAATACTGCACATCGCAGGCAGAAACGACCAGCTTAGGTACTCGTACCCAGGTCATCTCCGTACTTCTGCCGAAGGCACGTTAGTTTGCAAAAGAGACACCCGCAATCCGGGTGTCTCTTTTTGTTGCGCCGTGCCCGGTAATTGGATAAGATATACCAGTGCCACTCATTTGTAATAGAGAGGGATCAGTTTCACGCGCATTAGCCTCGGATGTTGCGAGGATTTTTGAGTCATCTGTTGGCTAGGCGCATACCCGATCACTTCCGAGTGAAGGGCAGAAGAAAGGACGGATATGCTGAAACGGGCTTTATGGATTGCACTTGCAGTTGTAGCAGCGGCAACTTATTCCTCGTGGGCTTGCGCTCAATCGGAAATCAAGACTCACATTATCGATGAGCAAGTCGTCGAGCGGCTCGCGACTTCCCTGAACCACACATCAATGATCGAGTTCCCGGAGCCAGTTACGGCCGCGGTCGTCGGGACCGAGGACGTGAGAATGGAGTTTCGGGATAACGTCGTCATCCTGGAACCCGAAAGAGCGGGAGTCCAGACGAACCTCCTGGTGTGGACCGCCAGTCAGCAGCTCGTATACGAGGTTCAGCCGGCCAGCGAGACGAGCGAATGGCCCTTCGTTATTCGTGAGTCCTTCGCACCATCACCGCTACCGCCTCCAGGTCCAACATTGGCCGAGGCCATGGCTCTCCGGGATTCCTCGCACGGTGCGTTTCTGCTTTCTATGCGCAATATTACGGTATGCCGCGACACAAAGAAGGGAAAAGGGGTGCATATGTGGGCGGAGCAGGTAGGCGAGGATCACTTCTCCTATTATGTTCGCATGACAGCCGTGAACAAGACAAAGCACCCCTACCGAATCACGACCCCGGACGTCAACCACATAATCCCCGCGTTCGGCGCCAAGATAGCTCTCAGCTCAGTCAATCAGCAATTAACCGACAAGCAGTTTTCTCGAATAAAGCTGTACGACTCTGAGGGCGTTGCAAGCCATGGTTCGACGTTGACGTCGCGCGACCTAGAGCCAAAAGAGTCCGTGAGTTGGGTCATGGCCGTCAGCAAAGTGGGTCACCCGGTAGCCATCTACCAGTTCAGCCTTCCGCCCGATGGCAAGAAACAGGTTCATGCGGCGGTGATATTTTGACCGACATTGTGTACCAACCCGCCGACAGAGCGGCGATCCTCAAGTTGGTTAAGGAGAGCTACAGCAAAGGTTGCCCCACATTCACTGACGAGATCAAGGGAAAGTGCCAAGATCCGATTGAGCCGCTCGATGACAAGGGTAAGTATCGTCTGCACCCGCTGATTTGGACAGCGATACTCGGCGTATTCGGCGTGATCGGCGTCATTCTGTACTTCCACTTTCAGTCGTAACTTCCTAGCGGCCGTCGCCTCCACAGCCGTATCTAATGGCGGGCGCGTCCGCTTTCCATCGAAAGTGTGTGTTCATGCAAACCGAAAAGCCCGAACATGACCCGGAAGGTAGCGCAATCATATTTGGATGGTTTCTCCTGGCAATTGTTGTTGTAGTCCTGTTTTGGCTGGCGTCGTCAAGGCTCCATTTAACGGCCTCTGAACTGACTGAAATCGCCCTTTTGGGCGCGATCGGGCTCTTCGTTGTGGTCGACGTGGCTACCTATTTCAGACATCGAGCCGCAAAGCGTGCGGCGCTATGGCCGCCACCACCGCTACGGATTGCGTTTAGTAACGAGGCTAAGGAGGTCGGAATTGCGCAAGACGCAGAAAGCGTTTTGGTTGGACACGAGTCGGACGGCCAGCCCTTTTACTGGACCAACCAGACCCGGGTGCAGCAGACAATCGCCAGCGGAATGACAGGTTCGGGCAAGACCACACTGATTGAATCTATCCTCCAGCAAGACATATGCAGCGGCGTGCCGATCATCTTTATCGATGGGAAGGGCGAAAAGAAGGTCCTTGACCGAATTCTTCCGATTGTCGAAGCTGCCGGACGGATGGACAACTTTCGCCTGATAGACCCCTCCCAACCGGAGAACTCAGTTGCCTTCAACCCATTCTGGGCGCCCCACGGAGACCCGGACGCGCATGTTGCGTTCATCTTTGAGTCGTTCAAGGTTGATGGCGGTGACGACTTTTTCGATCAGCACCAGAGGGTGTATTTGGAGAACATCGCACGCATCCTGTTCTACTCCGGCAAGAGGTTCAACTTCTACGATGTCCTCGTAGCTGCCTACGACGATAAGGTACTTCTCAGGCAGATCAAGATCGCGCTGGAGAACGCGCGTGCAGATTCCTCCGTTTCGCGCCAACAGATCCTGACGCTCGAGATGAGTATTCAAAATCTGTTGACAACCTTCCAAGATAAAGAGCGCGTGTCGAAGATCCAAGGCCTGATTAATCACCTGGTAACTTTCATGTCGGACTCCTTGGCACTCATCACCGGCCCTTATGAGAACCTGCTGACCATCGAAGAGGTGTTGGAAAAAAACCTCATCCTGTACGTCAGCCTCAATATTAACGTCAACGCTGATGCCGTTACAGCGCTCGGCCGGATACTCCTACAGAACCTCCAGCTCACGCTTGGGCAGAGGTACGCAAAGACTGGGCACGGGGTCAATCACAGCTTTGTCTCGATTCTTATGGATGAGTTTGCGCCGTTTGCCTACCAGAATTTCCCGCGCATTCTTCAAACCGCCCGCGGGGGAAACGTAGCGTTTATGTTCGCACTTCAAAACTTTGGCCAACTGGATCCCATTGGTTTTGGGCTCAAAGACTCCCTTACATCCGGGCCAAACAACTCCTTCATGTTGCGAATGAGAGATGACAAGACCACCGAGCAGTATCGCAAAGAGGGTGGCGAAATCAAGCACGAACGGCTTTCGGTCCACGTCGAAAAAGGCGGTGTTCTGACCGGCGATAAATATGAGGAGCAGGGCACTGGGAGTAGGTCGGACTACTACGACTTGCAAATCCGGGATGAGCAACTCAAGCGTCTCCCTAGCGGCCAAATGCAAGTTGTGATGTCCGACGCGACCAAGGGGATGGTGCATAAACACATCCACGTCCGGCGACCGTATGAGCATTTCATTTCAGGCACGGTGAACAACCTTTTCCCGTCCATGGCGGGGTTGATGTCTGACTCGCGGGGCTTGAATCTGCGGTTTCCAACCCTCGACCTGGAAGCAAAGCGAACCGATTATGCCGGCAAGAAAACTGCCCGCGGTGGGAGAAAATTATGAAGTCTTGTGCTTTGGGAATCATCTTTATGGCGGCCGTGATCGCCGCTCACGCACAGCAGCCACAGCAGCCACAGCAGGCGCCCCAGGCGCAACCGGACGACACCCAGACGGAGGAAGGTGTCGCGCCAAACCAGCAGCAGATTCCTACCGCGCAGCAGGACGGCGCCAGGCCAAACGCGCCTATCAACTGGAACCATAATCACGAGGTATATCCGAACACGGTCCAGCAGAAAGACAATGGCGACCCAACGATCGACAACAGAAAGTGCGACAGTGCGCCCCGTCCGAGCGCGGTTGAAAGTGCCGCTCACGCTGTCAATCCCAACGACACAAACTACGGAGGGATACTCTCCCAGTGGCACATGCAGCTCGTCCACGACCTACTCCTGAGTGTCGAGTTCTGGGGCCTATTGTGCGCGTTGGTCGCGATGCTCCTCCTCCTCCTTTACGTCCTCTGGCTGATGCGTCAGCGCGATCAACGGCTAACGGTCACGGTCGACATAGTGCTCCAACTCACCAACTCCCGCAACTTCGCGCGCTATCACAACCTGCGAGTCATCAAGATTCACAACGACTTTGTAGAGCGTCTCAACGAGCAATATGAGCGCGAACTGCGTGAAAATGGCGACGGGCCACGCGAGATAGACAGCGCGACTTTGCCCGCATTGCCGTTCCTTGCGCCCAGCGGACAGTCCGCAGATTCAACATCCGAACAGCAGACCGAAGCATCCGGCAGCGAGCAGTCCCAAGAGGTAAGCAGCATCCCCTCGGTCGCGGCTGCCAGCGAATTTGGCATCGAGTCTGGCTCCCAGTTCAGGCCAGCCGGGTTCAAGAAGAAGAGTCCAGTCGTCGACAGTGGCGGCGCGCCGACTGCCCAGTCTGACGTGGATATTGCGCTGGCACGTGCCAATGCCGCAGCCGCGGGTGAGCAACCAGTGGCAGGCACCGACGCCAAAGGTGACGAGAGTCTGGAGGTCAAGAATCGCCGGCTGGAGGCTCAAGTACAAGCGCTGCAGCAGCACAAAGTTGCACTCCGGAACCAGATCAACCAACTCAGGCAGGCAAGCGCTGTTGGTGAAAGCGATAACTCTGGGGAGCCTCAGTGATCGTTCAGTGCATCTCATTCGGTTCGCATTGGTACCTTAAGAAGAGGTTTGATCAACGCACTGGAGCCCTTCTGCGGCACCGGTCGGCGTTCATGAACACGACCCACATTAAGGTCGGATCACCCGAAAAGTATAAGCATTCGATTGGCGGTTTTGTGCGGATCAACGCAGCAACGAAGCCATACTTTGACTCCCCCCAGGAGATCCTCCAAGCGAAATATTACACCGAGGGGGTCACCCGCTACATGGAATCAAACAGGCTGATGCTCCGGTCTAGAGCACCCGACAATGCCGAGGCAGACCGCTTCCTCGTGTGTGTCCGGAGCACGAGTGAGGGGATGATCGACTTCAACTCGGACTGGCGATGCGACGGTCCGGCTCGCATACTGTCTTCGAGTTATTACGCTTTACACCAAGAAACGTTGCTGATGATGAAGAGGGAATCGGTTATCTGGACTGCTCTCGGAAGTTGGAGGATCATGTGCAAGGACAAGACGTCATTTCTCGGCCTGGTCGACGGCCGGTGACCCACGCTGGCAAATCTCTACTCAACCCTGCGAGGGATCTCCCGCTCCTGCTTCTCATTCGCGACGCGACTTTTATCAGCCGTCAACAGCTTGAACTCCTCATCGCCGGACGGACAGAGGAGGTGAATTACGACTGTCGGAACCGGCGACTCGCGCGGCTAGTGGATCTCAATCAGATCCAGATTTACCCGCAGTGCTTCCCTTATCCAGGTCGGATATTTGCCATCACGCAGGCGGGGATCAACACTTTACAGGTCGCCGGCATGGGGATTCTTAGCGTGTCCGCCGACACTGAGACGCTCGCAGACGTCGGGCAAGTGCCGCACTTCATCGGGCTAAATCAGATCGAGATTGCGGCTCGGAAAGCGTTCGGTATCCGTCAGTGGATCGGAGATCGGCAACTGAAGTCGCTAAATATAGCGGCGAACCGCCCGACACAAAAAGACTACGATTCGATCGCAGAGATTGCGTCGCCGTCCGATTCTAACGCAGTCATCCATCTGGGAATCGAGTACGAAAGGACAATCAAGTCGAAGGAACGGTACGCTCAAATCCGGAAGAACCTAGACGCCGAACGTCAGGTCCAGGGCCTCTTATACTTCGTGGACAACGAAACAAATGCGGTCTTTGTGTCCAGGGAAGTGCATTCAGCGACGGTCCCGGTCGGGGTTGTGATCGCGTCACAGTTTCAGAGTAATGGGGTGGATGCTCCGCTGCGAGTCGTACAAGATCGCTCCGTGGTACGGGTTTCCATCCAAGACTATCTCACCTCGATAAGGCGATTAAAACTGCAATAAGAAACCTGATTGCCACCGACTCTGACACTAGATTAGGCTCCAGCGTATTCCAAAGCTGGGGCCTAATTTACGTTGAAGACGCGCATGGCATAGTCACGTAGGCCCGCAGCACATTCCTCGGTCCAAATGCATACAGCACGCATACAGCTTACATCTAGCACCGTCACCAACATGCATACTCTACGCATACCGTTTGTCGAGGCCCCCATCCTAAGTAAGTTTGGAATGCGGGACTTACGCTCTGACTATCCCCTCGAAACGACATCACTTTTGCTGGCGTTTTACGTTGTCGGGTCGTATTTGCCGCTTTTCAAGTTCGTCCGTGACTGCAATTCATGTTGTAGACGCTTCTTTGACGTGCCGTCTTACTGCTCTCGGTGACGCGATTTGTGTCGCTTTCCTGTCGCGGTTTGCGGCGAGGAAAGGAAAACAATCGGGTGAAAGGCAAGACAGTGCGGGCGCGGTCGGCGTGCTCTTCGCGCGAATCTGAGGCCGGTGAAATTGCTCTCGACGACGCGACTTGTGTTGCCTTTCTGTCGAGTTCTGCGGCGAGGAAAGGAAAACAATCGGGTGAAAGGCAAGACAGTGCGGGTGCGGTCGGCGTGCTCTTCGCGCGAATCTGAGGCCGGTGAAATTGCGCTCGGCGACGCGACTTGTGTTGCCTTTCTGTCGAGTTCTGCGGCGAGGAAAAGGAAAACAATCGGGTGGAGAGGCAAGACGGCGGAGGTGTGAAATGTGTCGGCGTCAATGTGATGTCTAGTGTATGCGGGTGAGACTATCTCGGCTGCGCGGAGGACTGTCGGTGGTCGGGATGTTGTGTTGCTCGTACGCACGTGTGGATTTCGTTGCGGAAGACTTTAACTGAACTGTCGTCTGGTATTTTGGGTGGGATCTATCAAAAGGAGAATTGGTATGCAAGTCGGAATCGTTCGATCGAGGGATCAGCAGGATGCGCAGCGCAACGTCATCGCGGTCAAGAAAATGGCGAAGAAGCGCGGCGAGACATATCTCGAATGCGCAAAGAACTATTTCAGTCGGCGTGATTTACGGAATGCAAAAGCAACGGCTATTGAGGGACGACGCTTGTGTCGGGGACCGTTCTATTTGGCGGTTTAGGACGAGTTGGACGACTTAATCCGTGAGATTCATGCGGCTGAAACGGTGACGTCTTAAGTCAGATGTCCTTCGACCAGCATCAGCCAGTAGTACCGCGCGTGCTTCACCAACCGCCCCCCCGTCTTCACCAGCCTCCGCAACAAATTCCCCAGGTTGTAGACAAGAATGCTGAGCCACGGCCGCACCTCATTGCCACGAAACCGGTGGCAGCTCAGCCGCGTCGTCTTCACCGCCTGCTTGCCCTCCTTGATCCATTCCTCTGCCTTGCCGCGCTGGTTATAGAAATGGATAACCTTCCGGTGCACAACATCACCATCAGGGATACCCCGCCATGAAAACCAATTGTGTAGTCTACTTTATCGTCGTTTGTGTGTTTGCCACCCTTTGTCTTTTTGCTGCTTCAAGTCCCAATCTTTGGGACCCGTCGCATAGCTGGAGCAGTGTGCCTTCGTCAGGGACATTCGTTGCGGCCTCGCAATAAAAAAGACTTCATCTTCGCTGACCTCGCGTTCTGCATTGGTCACAACCACCCACCACACTGGTCCCGGGGCCGAGCCACCCAAATTCGGTCCCACCCTTTTCATGCGTTGAGCTAAGGCCCGCATACCAAGTCCGCTGTCCAGCGGAAATACGAGTGATCCACCTCGGCAGCTCGCCACCACGGGAGCTGCCATTTCTTTTGGACATCCCCAGTCTTTCTTCCCCACGCCTCGCCCGACACGTCAGTTGGCAAGGCTCACACCACAACGCAATTCAACCGTTCGACTTTTCAAGGAGATTCCTCATGCGTGGATCCAAGCCTGGCTTTTGGCGAAAATACGAAGCTCAACAGATGTCCCTCGCTGCGTCCTGCATGCCGCGTACTGCCGTCCTGAATGGCGATAAGCCGATGGCAATCAAGGCCCATCTTGCGGTCTGCACGCTTCCTGGCAGACTGGTAGCGTCTCCGTCTGGCTGGAACTAGGTCCGGCCATGTTCAGGAGATCGCTCCTATCCATTCTTCTCCTCAGTGCATCTCTTGCGGTGGTCGCATCGCCGCCCATCGCTCAGTTGCACCATCACCGTCCAATGGCTCGAAGTTGGGGTCCCGGGTCGAATATACGTCCACACCCGAAGGGCAATACCGAAGGTCAGAAAGTTGAGTGGTGGCTGCCTCTCGTCGAGGCGATCCCTACGCTGCTCTTCATGTTCGGGACACTGCCAGGAATCATCGCAAGCAGTAAGGGCATTCCAAACTGGAAGTCGTATTTCTGGCGAGGACTGTTCTTTGGCTTTCTCTTCTTCCCCGTTGTGATGGTGCTGATCTATCAGGTGTTGAAGTACGAACCGCCGCACATAACCAACCAAGCCCAACTCCGGCCTCCAAACATCGTTGTGCCACAAACAGCGCGTTCGGATGGCATCCACACTCCTGCAGACATTCCGCCCCCTATCAGCTTTCAAGCGGAAACAATCCAAGACAACTGAGGCTACGAACAGCCTCCCACCAAAGAGTCAAAAGTGAGTGACTCCGCCGAACACCGAGTGGTTCCGTCCTCTGCATTCGCAGGGGTGGTGCGTACGTGACCGCGCCGCAAATTCGTAAGACTCCCCAGCGTCGAGTTGAACTCCGCGGGTGACGAGCTCTCAAAACTTTGCAGTTGATCGGATTTCCCGCCTCATCTGCGTGTCGGCGAAGTTGCCGGTGGGCAGCCTCCACACCCCCATAAACATGCTGTCAGATCTTGGCGTCGCAATCACGCGACGGCTAACAACACAAACTGCACGCCAGGTTCAAGGCGGCGCACGACGCAATGTAAACCAACCGCTGGCTCCGCGTAAGGGGCCGTAAAGCACCAAGGAGAACTCTCATGCGTGGATCAAGACCCAGCTTTTGGAAGCAGTACGAAGCATCTCAACTTGGCGTAGCTGCTGCGTGCATGACACGCACGAAGCGAACCGCCGTTAGCCCTGTAGTAGCACCCGTCTACCAGATTGCAACTCGCCCCATTGCACCCCAGGCCTCGCGCGTCTTCGTTGTCGGTCCGACGATCGGAAGCCTCAATGGCCGTCGAGTGTTCCACCCGTAGACAGCCACCCGAACACAAAGTTCGGACTCATGCTGTGTAAATACTTCGTTCCTTCACCCAAGCCGCCTTCGAGCGGCTATCCATTTTCTGGAGACCTATCATGTCGAATCTTCTCACTCGCACTCCGTTCGGGCCTATGAGCCTGTACCCCATTTGCATCGCTGAAAGCCTGAAGGCGATCAGCCGCCGCTCCTCCCGTTGGCAGGTTTTGGAGGCTTTTCTCCTTAGCTCCGAAGGCCGCGCTGAGCGAGTTTTCGAGGGCAGTTCAGGTCTCGTCATCTTGATGGCGATTCCGGGTCAGCCTGGCACCGGTGCCTTCTACATCTACGACGAGATTCGCCGTGCATTTTCGATGGTGAACTTCGCCGATCAAGACACCTTCCACTCCTCGATGTTCGACTATGTTGTGCAGTTCTACGACCTGGGTCGTTTTGTCGAGCTTCCGAAGTTGACGCTGGTTCCAAAGCCAATTGCGCATGCTGCCGATGGTGGCAGTGGTATAGTGGTAAAAGACAATAAGGTGAACTCCAACAGCAATCGTCGTCGCTCCAATTGGTACCGCGGTTCGCGCGTTCCCCAGGCCGTTGTCAATGCGGCAGGACGGACTCACATGGGTCTGGTGACGGCGTGACCGAAGCCATAACCCCCTATATCCCTCCGAAGAGACAGGTAGAGATACTGCCTGTCTCTTCTCAGATGGTGGAGGACTATTGGAACTGGTTTGTCGTGAATCGTTACGCTTACCTAGTGCAACGCCACACGCCGACGCCCAATGGCAAGTATTCCTACTACGCCCCCAAAGATAAAAGGACAGATGTAAAACTGACCTTGACTCCAAAGGATGTCGAACTACATCTAGCAGGGCTGAAAACCATCAGCCTGTATACGATCGAGCCAGAGCATTCAACGTGCAAATGGATTGCTATAGATGCAGACCACGACAAAGCGTTTTCGGACCTTGCGGCCGTTCAGCAGGATCTGAAACAGGAGGGAATCGAAGCACTGCTCGAAAAGAGCCGTCGCGGAGGTCACCTCTGGATATTTGCCGCGGAGCCGCTCCCGGCTGCCCTGTGTCGGATTCTCGTTTATACCCTTGCACTCAGCATTGGCGTCCCTATCAAGGGATTCAATCACGAGGTCGAGGGCCTCGAGATATTTCCCAAGCAGGACCGCCTCGAAGAGGGCTTCTTTGGCAACGCTATCCGAGGTCCACTGGGTGTGCATCGTGCCACTTCCAACCGCTACTGGTTCGACCGTGTGAGCAGCAATATGCCCGCTCAGTTTGACCTGATTCGGAACGCACGCCGTTTGACCCTCGCCGAGCTCGAAGCCCGGACAGTGGGAATTACGATGCCCAGCGTCGACGAACCTCTTCGTCCAGTCCCCACCTACATCCCATCTGTCGAATTCAGACGTCCTGCATTCGACATAACCCAACACGTAACGATCCGCAGGAGAGACAGCCGAAACATGTGGGCGCAATGCCCATCATGCGAAAAAGGAGGAAAGGACCGCGGCCGGGACAACCTGGCTATCAAGAAGTCCGACCCTCGACTGTACAAGTGCTGGGCTGGATGCACGAAAGACGACATCCGAGCAGCCTGTGGAGCCCCTCCCGCACGACGATTCTGATCCAACCTTTGGCCTGTAACCCAGGGGGAAGGAGAAGAATCGCCGCTGCGACTCCTATTGCTCAACCAGTACCGCGCCCATCCAAAAGGACACGTATATATGGTAGCCATAAAAGTTTGATGTGACCCTCGGTTTCGGGGGTCACGTCGGACGGACCACCTTGTTTCAGGTGGCTCCGAGAAGCACCCCATAAACCGATCTGTTCCCCAATAAGCGAATGAATAAACCAATAACCCGAATTGCAGGCCACCCCTATTTTGTGAGGGGTGGCCAGTTATGCGGTCAACATTCAAACTCCCCTAAAATATACCAGTGTCACTTTTATGTTATTCTGAAGTGGAAAGGATCGCCCCCCCGAGGAGGATCAAAACCCATGGAAGCAGCAGCAAAGCAAGCAACTCCAGTGCCGACGAGAAATAGCGGGCTCGGAATGACCATGCACGGAAAGGTGATTGTTGAGCTTAGACGCCTTGGTCTCGGTGCCCGTCCTAATCTGACCCCAGTGTTCCAGCAGAAACATAAGCGGTGGCTGATTGCCGGGGAAGAAGGTGGCGGCAGCAATGGTGAAATCGGGCACTACATCGGCTTTGCCGGCGTCACCCCAGAGGGACTGACAGTTTCGATTCCCATTCAATCGCTGATCCCGAACTCAACCCAACGCCGAGTTATCTCCCAAGAGATGATACGGGCTCAACTCTTCCGTTATGGCAGCTCCTGCGATTTATTGGTGACGCACCACTCGCTGGCCCCCGCCGCCAAAGAGGGAGCGCGACCGCCTATGGAGCGCCGGATTCTATTCCAGGGGAAGAATGGCATCCTCGCCCCCGGGACGAAGCAACCCGTATTCTTTGACCACTCTGGCGAGTCAATCGACTTCCCCAAACATCTGGTTCCCCTCATTCAAGCGGTCAGCAAGGGAGCAATGACTCCGAAAAACAACCGCGCCCACTGTATTCCTTTGCCCCCGCTCACTCTTGGTCCGATCAAGAAGCCTAAAGCGGAAGCAACTCCGGTGATCGAAGGCGAGCCGCTGATAGATGCAGCACTCGTGATCGCAGCAACCCCGGCAGCGCCAACCAGCGGCAAGAAAGCCAAGCGGAACAAGAGTGCAGCACCGCGACTCGTAGCATCACAGCCAACCGCCGCGCCGGACGAAGTTGCCGCGCCATTGGCACCCTGATGGAAAGAAAGGTTCCCCCGTAATGAGATACATCGCGCGTTACCTCGTTCTTGGCTGCATAGCTACAGTGTGCATGAGCTTCATCCGGCATGGGTTTCTGAATCACATCTTCGATTCAACGCCATCGTTCGCATCTATGCATCTGCCCGAGTTGGGCAAAACCGTTTCGGCGGCGATCACAACACCAGCCGGCACGTTCGCCTACAGCCCCGACGCCAACATTGAGCGTCTGGACGTAGAGGCGCTCAATAGTACTGCCGCCAACGCCCACCTTGACATTGCGATGTACGCCTTTACAGACCACATCCTTGCCGACGCAGTAGCTGACGCCGCCGAACGTGGGGTCAAGGTTCGCATTTACCGGGACGCACAGCAATATGAACAAGAGAGTGGGCGAGATCCATACGTCGCACGCAAGCTTGCCGCAGAGCAGAACGTCTCCATCCGCGTGAAGCATAGCAGCGATTTGATGCACTTGAAGGAATGGAGCGACGGCAGTCGGTTTAGAGAGGGAAGTGCCAACTGGAGTCCGTCTGGCGAGAAACGTCAGGACAACTCCGCTGCGGTTTTCACAAACAAACAGGCAGCCCAAGCCTTCGAGCGCAAGTTTCAGGACATGTGGGATCGTCCCAACAACATCCTGGTGCAATGAAACGATTTCACAAGCAGCGTGACACAGAGGAGCCTTCGGGCTCCTCTTATTTTATTGGGAGGCAATATGCAGGAGGCAGGAAGGATCGTTTTGACTGGCGAAGTAAGCGATACTCCAGTCATTCGCGCAACGTTGCAAGGCCTGTATACAGCAACCTTTTCACTCACCAACACAACTCGCCGTATAAATCGTTCCGGTGCCTACACGGACCGCCAGAAGCGCTACAACATCGTCGCGTGTGGAGATCTCGCGCTCACTATTCGTCACACAATTCGAAAAGGAAACGAGATCAACATCGAAGGCAAGTACCACCTGAAGCGGTGGAAGGACAAAAGCTCGGGTGAGACCAAATACCTTACCCAAGTTCTCATCGATCGCTTTTCGTTCGCAGAGCCGGATCAGCTTGAACTTCCGATAGCTGCCTAAAACTTTCACCGTGGGGTTGGTTCGTTCCAGCCCTTTTATTCAACAGCCGCAAGGCAACAACCGAAAGCTCAACACTCCCAGGAGGGAGATACCACAATGGCAAAAGGCGTTAACAAAGTTTTTCTTCTCGGCCACGTCGGCAAAGAGCCGGAGATTCGCACCACCAACGGCGGCATGACCATTGCCAGCTTCACCCTCGCAACTGCGGATCGTGCGAAGGATGCGCAGGCAACTGGGTCGATAAGACCGAATGGCACAATCTGGTCGCGTTCCAGCGTACCGCGGAGATCGTCCGCGACTACGTGAAGAAGGGCACTCAGCTCTTCATCGAGGGCAAGATCCAGACGCGCTCGTGGGACGACAAGGAGTCGGGCGCAAAGCGTTACAAGACCGAGATTCTGGTCAACGAACTCTCGCTCCTCGGCAAGCCGGGCGGCGGTGAGGGCGGCGGCAACCGGGCCTCCAGCCCAACTCAGACGGCCACCACCCCCGATGCAGCGGACTACGCTGACCAGGGCATCACGGACGATGACATCCCCTTCTGAGCGCATAGAAGCTGCTCAGTCACTTGCAGGTGAAAGTCCTGCCACAGGAGTTGATTCGTTGCCTGTGTAGCTATGGCGTACGTGTGAAGGGTGACCGACGCACGGGAGCAACGCCGGATAAACGTGGCCCCCGACCTAGACAGTGGGTGCGCGCAAGCATACAGCCCGTAACGCAAGTGAACCTCTGCTCAGCCTCGTAAATGTCAGCCGTGCCGTCATGCTAGGAGAGCACGGTGTAAGGTGGTTCCGCCGAGTCCATAGAATGGGGACGAAGGCCGCGATCTTTGGTGGATGAACGAATCATTCGAAGCCAAGGTAGGAACTCGGGGTATAGAGGATGGGATGTATGTATAGGACTGAGCGGAACTATGGAGACCTTACCCCGTCGCGGAATAAACCACCGCGGAAGTGAAGATATAAGGTATGCGCCGAAAATCGGAACGACGCGGGGATAAGGATTCGGATGAGGTCATAGTACTGATGATGATGGGGACAACAGAACCCTGTCGGAGGGAAGGACCTCTACTTCTGTTGTGTTTTCGATGAAGGAGGCATCGCGTGATTGCGAAAGCTGAAAACACGCCGTTAGACAAGGTGCAAGTACTCCAACGGAAACTATATCTAGCAGCCAAGACGAATCCGAAGCGTAAATTCGGAGTGTTGTACGACAAGGTATGTAGGGAAGACGTGCTGCGGGCGGCATACGCGCAGGTAAAGGCCAATAAAGGTGCCCCAGGCATCGATCAGCAATCCTTCGAGATGATTGAGAAGGAAGTTGGTCTTGGAACTTTTCTGAACGAACTCCGCGCAAAGCTCGTTGCAAAGCGGTACAAGCCTCTGCCTGTCCGACGGGTGTATATCCCGAAGGCGGACGGAACGCAAAGACCGCTGGGCATCCCTATTATTGCCGATCGTGTAGTGCAGGCAGCAGTGAAGATCGCCATCGAACCTTTGTTCGAGGCGGTTTTCAAAGACTTCTCGTATGGCTTCCGGCCTCGGAAGAGCGCCCATCAGGCGTTGCGAGAGGTCTACAAGTGGCTGAACTTCAAATGCCACTGGGTTGTCGATGCGGATCTCAAGTCGTATTTCGACACGATTCCGCATGACAAATTGCTCCTGACTGTCCAATCCAAGGTCATTGATCGGTCGGTTGTGAAACTGATCTCGATGTGGCTCAAAGCTGGTGTGATGGAGGACATGAGTGTCCGGGCGGTAACGACCGGCACTCCGCAGGGCGGGGTGATTTCACCCTTACTTGCGAACCTCTACCTGCATTGGCTGGATCAGACGTGGGATAGAAGGAAATTCGGCGAACGCGCTCACGATGCTCATCTCGTCCGCTACGCCGATGACTTTGTCATCCTGTGCAAAGAAAGGCCAGATTTCTATCTGGAACAGGCGGGGCAGGTTCTTGACCGGCTCGGTTTGACTCTCAATGCCAAGAAGACACGGATACTGAATGCTACTCAAGAACCATTTGACTTCCTTGGTCACCGTTTTACGGTTCTGCCATCGAAGCGGACGGGAAAACTGAATACGTTCTACTATCCGTCACCCAAAGCGATGAACTCCATCAAGAAGAAGGTCCGGGAGATTGCCCTTACGGGACAACACTGGGAATTACCACTGCTGATCAAGGAGAGGATCAATCCGCTCCTACGCGGCTGGGGTAACTACTTCAAGATGGGGAACTCACGGAAACACTTCATGAGCATCGCCAACTACACCACTTACACACTCTGCATCATGCTGCGGAAGAAGCACAAGAAACGGTCGAAGGGGTGGAGGGACCACCCGCCGTCATGGTTCTATGACTACCACGGGCTGTTTAAGTTGTACAGCCTGTCAATAGCCAATAGCGACCAGCAACGGTATGGCCGACTTGCGCCGTCGTAAAGCTGTGGAAAGAAGACAGTAGGAAAGCCGTGTGCGGGAAAACCGCACGCACGGTTTGACGAGGGGCCGCTGAGGAGATCACCTCAAATCAGTGGCCTACTCTACGACACGTACCTGCGACCAAAGTGTAAAGTTTTTTCCCGCATCGCCCTGAGAAATCAGGACAATGTCATTCCAGAAATAGGGTGACCATGTAAAAGTGGTCGCCCTTTTCTTGCCTCAAAAGCGACTCCAATCCGAAAGGAAATTCCACAAATGTACGTCCTCTTCATTCCCTCCGCCATTGCATTCGTCCTCATCGCCGTCACCCAGGTCGTCTCCGAGATGCGCGGCGCCGGCGTCTCCAACATATAAGTCTTAACCGACGTGGGCCTGTCCAAAAGATCGCAAATCTTCGATGAACGCGTGTGCAATCATGCTTCCAATTCCGCAGCAGCTATCAGGACAGTGTTGAGTACGACACCTACCGCAATTTTTGAAGTAAAGTAGTGGTAGTGGTATACTATAGGTAACGGTGTGGAATATCTGCCGACAAATATTCTTGGAGATCCTCTGCCGTGCTGGACCTTCAGGTTAGCGGTAACAGTCTAAGCCTCCAACGAAGAAAAAGTCATTAGGCTTGGGAAGATCGATGGCGCGAATGAGAACGGAATCATCGAGACAATCAGACATTATGGCTGTTCGCCAAGTCCGCAACCGTGGGAGGGGTCAGGCGAGCCGATGCCGTCAGGATAGTGTCCCGACTGTGGCGCGGTCTGCCATCTCATTACCCCCAGCTTGTGACCGCAGTCCCTTCAGCTACCACAAAGGTGCTGTGTCGCACAATCCTAATAAAAACAGAGGGTCTACCGACATACTTCAAGGTGGACCCCCTGTTGACACAACAGTTACAGAGCTATCTTCACGGAGAACACTATGAAATCGTCTTTTAGCAATACCCTGCGAGTAATCGCTGTTGCACTTATCGGAGTTGCCAGTCTTGCAGTACTGAGCGGCTGTGCGGGCGGACTTGCTCTGGTTGCGGCTCCTAAGCAAGCCTCCCCCGCCTCCGCCGACGTGGCGGAGGTGATGGCAATAACGTTCAACTCCACCACAAACCTCTTCTATACCGCCAATGGCGCTGGAAACACCGTGTCAGTCTTTGACGGAGTGACGAACCAGCTCAAGGACACCATCAACGTAGGAAGCGACCCCACTGGGATCGCTGTGAATCCCGTGACGAACACCATTTACGTCACCAACTCCTTCGACGCGTCTCTGTCGATTATCAACGGTGCCACCGACGCCGTGACGAATACGCTTACTACAGTTGGTGACGACCCGTACGCGGTTGTTGTCAACCCCGTAACGAACAAGGTGTATGTCGCCGACTGGGTGACTGGAGATGACCAGAACCTGTATGTCGTCGACGGAGTGACAAATCAGGTGACGAGTTCGTTGACAGTAGGTGACGACGTGAGCGCCTTGGCGATCAACACCAAGACCAACACCATCTATGCAGCTACGATGTATACCGTTGCCGTGATCAATGGCTCCAACAACACCATTACAGCAACTCTCGCACCGTCAACTCCCTATCGGGTTCCCTCCGGTGGCATTGGCGTTGATGAGAGCACTAACACCGTCTATGTAGCGAATACGGCGTTTGGGCCAGACACCATTACGGTGATCAATGGCGCTACCAACCAAGTCATCACATCTGTTGACCTGGGAACGAGCGGCGGGAGTCTTTCAGTCAACCCGCAGACGCATATGGTTTACGTCGCCGGCAACGGTTACAGCGGCCTAGTGGTATTCTCCGGCACCACCAATACTGTGGTCAGTCTGATCAGCCTTAAGTATTCCGCAGAAGATGTCACGGTTGCCCCCTCGGCCAATCTCCTCTACGTGGCGGAGAGTTCCGAGGTCGCGGTCGTCAACCTTGCCACCAACACAACAACGGACATACCCGCTCAGTAATTGCCCGTTTCCAAATAGGGGCTACAGCTATTCATTAGCTGTAGCCCCTATCAGTTCTGCTGTTCCGATAGGCTAGAAAGCACAAAAAAGCTAACCAGTGAAGTGCTGTCCCACGACGACCACCGCCAGCGCATGGCTCAGTGGCTGTCTTTACCTGTTTTTGTACTGGCTCCAAAGGAGTGCCAATTATGGCTGATTTTGTCTACACCCCCGAAGAAGCAAAGGCCCTGCTCGCTCGTCTGAGCCAGCCTTTTGCCATCGCCGATGTAAAGTGGCGCGTCACCAACAAAACGACGGATGGGAAAAAGGGCTGCATGGCCGCATATGCCGACCCTCGTGCGTACACCGCCCGGTTGAACGAAGTGTTCACCCCGGCTGGGTGGGCCTTTGAGTTGTCGAGCGAGACAACGGTTGGGCTTACACGGATGCGGGCAGGGAAGTGCGTCCCCACCGGAAAAGTCACCATCATTGCTACCTTGAACATCTTCGGGATAGGCAAGAAGGCGTCGACGGGAGAGATGTGGGCTGATGACGACAACGCTGTGACGCGTGCGGAAGCCCAGGCGAAGAAGCGCGCGGCATCCATGTTCGGGTTGGGCGAGTACTTCTACCGGTTCAAAGAGCTTGGAAGCGTGTTGTGGGTCCCGCTCGATGAGCGTGGTAATGCGACGAAGGTGCCGGATCTTCCGGGATGGGCGATGCCTGCAGGAACGCGGCCAAAGAGCAACATTGCTCCAATGGCTAACCGTTCGGCAGCACCAGTCCAGCAGGGAACTCGTCAGCAAGGCGCTCAGCCTCAGCAGACCGCGCCTGTGACAGCATCGCCGCAAGTTGCGCAAGAGGCTGTGGCGCAACAGGCCGTCGCGACCGCGGCAGTTCCAGCGCAACAAGCCCAGATCCACTCCATCAGTGAGCCAGAGCAGAAGTTTCGTGCAGCCCGTAAGGTGCAAGAGACAATTCTCGGCGTTGATTTGACGAACAACATCCTCGAAACCTTGGCGGCAAAGCTGGACGTCGGCGAGATCAAAGGGGAGAAGTTCGGTTTGGCCACTGCAAAGTTGGATGCGGCCGTTGCTCTCCTGACCAAAATCAGGGAAGTCGCCAAGCATACACATTCATCGGCACTGCGGACCTTGCTTCTTCGTCACGAGCTGCAGAACCTGGATACCATCCCTACGTTCCAGAAGCTCTACCGTATCGCCCTCGATATGCAGGTTGTCCCTGTGATCGAGAGAAGCGCGGCCTAAACCCTAAGACGTGGACGAACTAACAATCCGTCCACTAACCAGTACCCCGCCCCAACTCTAAGGAGCAGTGGATATATGGTACAATTCAACACAGTTTGACGTGGCCTCCGGTTTTGGGGGTTATGTCGAATGGGATTGCCTCTTCGGAGGGTCCCTATCAACCCAATAAATCGACTACTAACCCCTATAAATCGATTTTTGTTCGCTACGGCCGCTCTCAGGAGCGGCCGTTTTGCGTTTGCCTATCTTTCTCGGATACACCAGTGCCACTATTTTAGAATGACGGAAGGAGCCTCGATGTCGGGTACAGTACTTCTCATCGCTGGTCCCTCCGGAAGCGGCAAGACAACTTTGACGCGGGCACTCGTGAGACGCGTTCCGTTCTTAACTAGGGCAATCACCGTCACAACACGGCTACCAAGGCCTGGTGAAGTATCGGGCGAGGATTATCATTTCGTCTCCCCCGAGCAGTTTGTTGAGATGAACCGGTCGGGCGCCCTGATCGAGTGCGCCGAAACCTACACGGAAAGCTACGGGATTCCGCGTACCGTCTTGGTCGGGCTGTGCGATCGAGCTCTCATCCTCACGGGTGGCAGTGCCCTCGCTCTTCGGCAGCGGCTTTCAAACTCCATCAGCATCTTCATCCAGCCAGCATCGGCAGCCGCGGCGGCGGCGCGGATCATTGAACGGAACTGCCCAAACAGCCAGTCACGCATCGCTGGCTACGAGCAGGAAGTTGCCGCATCCTCTCAATTCGATCGAGTCTTTATGAACAAGGATTTCGCCGAAACTCTGGAGCAGATCGAGGACTTCTACCTCAGTGCGAGGCGGCAAACGCCCCACGGTCGCCCCGCGCAAGTTTGACACTGGGGCAGGGAAGGGGACCGGCGATGGTCCCGTACTCTGCGTGCCGCGTTTGGAGACTGGCGCAAAGTCTGGCTCCCCCTGTCACAACTGCCTCCAGGGGAGATTCGGATTGATGGCCGACATGTATCCCAACTGGTTCAGGCCCTACAAGGCGATCGAGGTCTCAGGTTCGCGTTGGTCAAGAAGTTCTGCGCACGGGCAGCAAGCCTGGGGCGCAGTGTCCCCACGCCGGCGATGATCCCGACGAAGTCACGACGGGCCCGGAACTGGTCAACGCCATCAGTGACGACAAGCTAAGACAGAGCGCGTAGCCTCGCTCCTTGAGTTTCCTTCGGATTTAGGGAACTTCGACGCCCCCTTGCCACTCAAACAATCCGCTCGTTACATCAGGACAACCGCGTTGTAGACCATGTGGAGGAGAATTGCGGGAGCGAGGCGGCCGGATTTCTTGAAGATGAGCGCGTTGCAGATGCCAAGGAGGAAGACCGGCGGCCAGGACATTGCGGGGTGATAGACCGCGAAGAAGGCGGCACTGCCGATGACGGCGCTCCAGCCTCCCCACTCGCGGTCGAGGGCACGGAAGAGGAGACCGCGGAAGAGATACTCCTCGGCGAAGGGCGCGAAGGCGATGGCCATGATGGCGTAGGAGATGCGGAGGCCGTGGAGCCCAGCCATGGCTTCCTGCGATTTTCTGATCAGCTCCGCGGCGGTGGGGATGTGTGCGAGGACGGCGAGGTAGCCATGGGCGGCGAGGCCGAGAGTGATGCCTCCTGCGGCTGCGAGCATGAGGGCCGGGATCAGTTGCGGAACAGAGGTGGAAGATGCGGCGGACCGCCAGCGGATGACGTCCTGGAGTGAGACGTTGCGCTCGCCCAGGAAGCTGATGACGCCGACAGAGACGGCGACGGAGCAGACGGCATAGGCGATGGCCTGGGCAATGGCGATGTTCTGCGGGCCGGCAAAGACGAGCAGAATGCCGGTGACGATGGCACCGCACTCGACCAGGATACTGATGGAGATCATGGCGTGCATGAGCGTGGGTGGGGGCGGGAGCTCCTCGGACCAAGGATCGTAGAGGTAGGGCAGGCGCGCACGGAAGTTCTGCCACATGGCGGCGGCGGTCATGTAGGAGTAGACGATTCCCATGATGGCGATGTGCCACTGCTGGCTGATGATTCCGATGGAGAAGGTGAGCATGCCGAGCTGGGCCGCGAGTCGGCGTCCCCAGGGGATCTTCTGAACTTCGCCGGATTCGGAGGTGATGGTGACGAGGGTGACGGATTTTTCCGCCATACTGCGGCTGAAGAAGAACCAGCCGATGAGGACGAGGGCGATCTTCCAGGCGTCGGCGTGGAAGGTGAAGGCTGCGTAGGCAAGCACCAGGGCGACGATACCGGATGAGATGAGCGACCAGAGCCATGCCTTTGCTTTGAGCAGGCTTTCGAGGCCGCGCGGCCAGGTGAGGGCGATCCAGAGGGCGCTGCCTTCGGAGGAGAGCGACTTGGGGCCGAGGATCCAGAGGAAGTAGGTGCCGAAGAGAATGCCCGTGCCACACAGGTAGTTCCACGCGCCCTGGGCATGGACGAGGACGCCGCGCAGGTTGAAGACCTGGACGCTTGCGATGGTGAGCGGGATGAGGATGGTCTGGACGATGGCACTGCGGTCGCGGACAAACCAGAGGAATTCCTTGCGGTAGAGCGGCTCCTTGCCGAAGTGGGTGGTGGTTCTGCGCGATGTGGGGCCGGGCTGGCTGCTGGCGGAAACGCCGCTGAGGCCAAGCTGCGCGCCCCAGACGCTGAAGCGGACGGCGCCGGCGATGACGATGGCGGCGAAGATCCAACAGGCCAGCAGGCCTGCGGGGAAGGACCAGGAGCCGTTGCTCTGGCCGCCGAGGAAGAGCCGGAGCCAGGGCCAGGGAAGGATGGTGAGCGGGTACAGGATGCGAGCGGCTGCGACGATGATTCTGGGTACGAGGAAGATTCCGAGGAGGAAGAGCATGAGCGAGGCGTAGCCGATCCAGCTCATGAAGCCGATCATGGCTCCGCGCGAGCGCGGGGAGAAGCGGAGGGTGACGGCGATCTCCCACGCCTTGCCGAGACAGGCCGCGGCGATGGTGATGGGGATCCCGATAAGGATGCCCGCGAGCAGTCCGATGGCGCCGTTGTAGACGAAGGTGTAGATGGTTGCGACGAAGAGAGGCGCGCCCCAGTAGATGGGATTTGCGGCGATGGGGGAGAGCATTTCGGCGAGGAAGATGGCGCCGGGCGGGGCGGGATGGGAGAAGAGCCATTCCCACATGGGATGGCGACGGCGCTGGAGATCGAGTTCGAGGCCTTCGCCCTGGAAGACGAGCATGGCCAGCCACCAGAGGAGAACGAGGGAGCCGATCATGGGGGCGAAGGGGCCTGAGGTGGCGAGGCCGGAGAGGCCGGTGATTGCCTGAGGTTCGCCGAGGAAGGCCTGCGGGCCGTGCGCGTTTTCACCGTCGCGCAGCTTCTGCTCGATGGCCGGCTCCGAGCCTCCGTATTCGCTGGCGATGCGCTGCGCCTCAGTGGAGTAGGGATTGCCGGGTTGGTATGGGTCAGGGCGGACAAACTCAGGATGGTGCTTGTAGAACCGCATCTGATGCATGAACTGGCGGCTGACGACGATGTCGCCGCGGCGCTCGGCTTCGACGCGTTGGGCTGTGGCGATGGCGGTACGCAGCACGAAGGCGGCTGCCACGTTGATGCAGACCATGAAGAGGGCGGCCATAACGAAGCCGATTCCGCCCCAGTCGGTGGCGTTCTTACCGGAGCGATTGGAGAGGAGTTCCTGCTGACGGGTCTGGCGGCCGGTGGAGCGCTTGCGCGCGGCACCGAGCAGAAGGCGGAGCGTGCTCCAGAAGGTGGGGCGGTTCTTCATTTCTGGGGTGGCCGGGCGGTGAGCTTCAGGAAGAGTTCTTCGAGGCTGGCCTCGCCGAAGTCGCGGCGGAGGTCGTCGAGGGAGCCGTTGGCGACGAGCTTGCCTTCGTTGATGATGACGGCGTGGGAGCAGAGCCGGGTGACGTGATCCATGAGGTGCGTCGAGAAGAGGACGGTGGTGCCTGCTGCGGCGGTTTCGGAGATGAGGTCATAGAAGAGGTGGGTGGACTCGACGTCGAGGCCGTTGGTGGGCTCGTCAAGGACGAGGAGTTTGGGCTGGTGGAGCATGGCGAGGAGCAGACCGAGCTTTTTCTTCATGCCACGGGAGTAGTCCTCCGCGTAGTCGTAAATGTCGACGCCGAGCCTGAGTTGGTGGATGAGCGGGTCGATTCGGTGCATGGCGTCGACCACGTCGAGGCCGTGCATGGCGGCGCTGAGCTCGAGGATCTCCTGGCCGGAGAGGTAGGAGTAGAAGACGGGTTCGTCGGGGAGGAAGCCGATGAGGCGTTTGACCTCGACACGGTCTTCGAAGGCGTCGAGGGAATCGATGAGGATTTTTCCGTAGGTGGCTTTGAGGATGCCCATGAGCAGGCGGAAGAGGGTGGTTTTGCCGGCGCCGTTGGGGCCGAGCAAGCCGCAGATCTGGCCTGGTGGGACGGAGAAGGAGACGTGGCTTACCGCGAGTTTCGAGCCGAAGGATTTTGTGACATCTTCGATTCGCACCAGATCGGGGGACGGACGAGCCGGATCGCCGGCTGCAGGCTTGGCCTGTTCGTCTAGATTGGGTGGCGTTCTATCGCTCATCAAGGCGCACGCAACGGCTTATTCAGTTCAGATTGATCCACTTCAGCATACGACGGAACTCTCGATGTCGAACAATAATTGCTGGAGGCTGACTCTTGCATAGGGTCCTGATTCCGGCCCCTGAAATGCACCATCCTGAAAAGGTTTGGACAAGTTCGCGGGGCCACGGGTCGAGCGCGTTGACAAAATGGAGGCCACGTTGGAACCGATATCAAAGCGCGCGGGTGACTCTTCGAATATTCGTGCCCTCTGTGGGGAGCCGAGGCCCATGCCTCGCTTCTATCGCGCGCAGTCGACACCGTCGAGCAATACCGTTTCAAGCCGGCCATCTGCGATGGCATGGGTTCACGGGCGGCTATCAGAGCGTGCGGCGCTTCGTGCGGGGACTGCGCGGCGCGGGTTCGCCTGATGCACGGGTGATCATCGAGACGCGGCCGGGTGAGGAATGCCAGGTCGATTACGGCACCGGGCCGAGACGCGCAACCTCGTTTGGCTATGTCCGATAACACAGATTTCATAGATGCTACTAAGTATCTTATTATAAACAGTTTGTGTACGATAACGCATCTTATGTATAGTGGATTCCGGGGAGGCTATACGCCCCGCTGAGTGCCTGCCCTGAAGGTCTCGAAGACCCAGGCATTTGCCGGGATCGGTTTGAAATCTCCTGACGTGAAGGGGCGCCCCAACCGCTTCTCTGCACAGAGCAGGCAGAGAAGATTAGGGCCAGGGATGTGCCAGCACCAAAGATCATCCTGCACAACAAAGACCTTCGGATTCTCAGCCATGCAATCGCCGCAGAATCTTTGAACATCTCTCCGCTGCGCGTCGTCGGCGACCCGGCTCATAGAGGTGCGTAGCCCTTCTCGGCCAGCGCAGCTTCGAGGCGGCCGACTGCGAACTTAATCTGATGAGCCTCTTCTTCATCCACGGCACACGCCAGAAAGTGTTCCCATCGGCTACGCTTCAGGAACTGCGCCAGCGCCCAAGCGGAGTCCGGGTCTAGATGTAGGTCGAGCTTGATAATCGTGTCAGGCATCGTGGTCTCGCAAAAGGCTAAGCAAGGTGGCAAGGTACGACTCAGCCCCCATCTCGCGAATCATCTTCGCGTTTGCCTTAATCCAGGTGTCTTCATCAACTGCCGGCTGCTGACCAAGACAGTACTGAGGATTCATGAGGATGCGTGCAACTGATTCTGGGGTCCATAGAGGTTCAGCCATGGCGCGATTATAGATGCGCGCGAGAGGCAAGCTGACTGAACCAGTTTTGTTCAGCGCCGGCCCGTCGGATATCAGCGGTTTATCAGCACCATGACGGCGCTATAATAGCGGTATAACGGCGGTCGGAAAACCCCGTTCGGAGGGCAGATGGCAGCTCCAAAATCTACCGAGTTCAGCCCGAACTTCGTCATAACGCCGGCGATTGCCAATGCTCTAATGCATATCGAGGCGGTGAAACAGTCCATTCAGGGGTTGCCGATCACGCCCCGGGTCTTGGCAAATTTGCGGGAGACCGCCCGTCTCTTCTCTACTCATTATTCAACCATGATCGAGGGCAATCGCCTAACCCAAGAGCAGGTAGCCCAAGTCATTGCCGACGGGCAACATTTTCCAGGGCGCGAGCGCGATCAGGACGAGGTCAAAGGCTACTATGCGGCGCTCGACGAAGTCGAGAGATTGGCGAAGCAAGGCGGACCGCTCACCGAATCAGCGGTGCGACGGCTTCATGGCTTGGTCATGAGTGTAGGAAAGGCGCGAGCCAGGGCGACGCCATATCGGGATGGGCAGAACGTGATTCGAGACAGCCGGTCCCGGGGTATCGTCTACATGCCACCCGAGGCAAAGAATGTACCCGCTCTGATGAGCCAACTCGTCCACTGGATCAATCAGAAGGACGAGCTTCCAGTTCCGATCAAAGCCGCCATCGCGCATTATCAATTTGCAACGATCCATCCCTACTACGATGGCAACGGCAGAACGGCGAGGCTCTTGACGACGCTGATCCTGCATCTCGGGGGGTACGGTCTCAAAGGGCTCTATGCGCTTGAGGAGTACTACGCGCGGAACCTACAGGACTACTACGAAGCATTGACAATCGGGCCATCGCACAACTACTACATGGGTCGCGCCGCCGCGGATATCACCAAATGGGTACTCTATTTCGTCGCAGGTATGGCAGCCTCCTTCCAAAAAGTAGAGACGCAGGCGCGTGGCGAAGCCGAGAAGGGGGGTGTCGATCAAAGCAAAGCTCTCCGAAATCTCAACGCAAGGCAGCGCAAAGTTCTCGGACTCTTCACGCAATCGAGAGAGCTGACAAGCAAGGAGATCGGCAATCTATTTAACTTTAAGCCTCGTACAGCGGCGGATCTCTGTCAGCGCTGGGTCGAAGACGGATTTTTGGAGATGAGCAACGCATCCCGGAAGTCGCGGCGCTATCGCCTGACTGCTGCGTATGAAGCATTGGTCATGGACGGCCATCCCTGAGAGGCGACGACCAGGGGTGGCATGATGGACCCATGCAGAGTATGCAAAGCGAAAACTGAATTAGCGACCGTCGAACTTCCCGCAATACGGGGCGGGCTCAGATAAAGTGACAGGCGCGGTCAGTTCGCACGTCGGCTTTGGAAGAGATGTCTGTTAACTGAGTCGATTCCCGCCGCAGCAAGAGGATAAGGTTCCTTCTAAACAACCGTACACTCGGCTCTCAGCCAGTCAGTCATTGGCTATGCGTAGATGTGGAGATTGCGATGAAGGCTTTGATATTGGGGATTTGTTTTGCGTTTGCGATTGGTGGTATGAGCGCGCAGACGACTGCGTGGCAGCCGTCGGCGGGACATACGCAGATGACGATATGGCCGGGAGCAGTTCCGGATGCGCGACCTGTCGCAAAACCGGAGACTGCGACGACGGTGACGGAAACGAAGAGTTTGGTCGCGGGCAAGCCGTGGGTTGAGGTGGACAACGTCTCGCGGCCTACGATGACGGTCTATAAGCCAACGGGAAAGAATACGGGCGCGGCGGTGGTCGTGTTCCCCGGCGGTGGCTATGAGGAGCTGGCTATCGATCTGGAGGGCACGGAGGCCTGCGACTGGCTGACGGCCAAGGGAATTACCTGCGTGCTGCTGAAGTACCGCGTACCCGCGCCGAGGTCGGATCCGTATTGGGGCGCGTATCCGCAGTCGCCGATTGCGCTGGAAGACGCGCAGAGGACGCTGGGGCTGGTGCGCTTTCACGCCGCTGAGTGGCACATCGATCCACACAAGATCGGCGTGATGGGATTCTCGGCGGGCGGGCATCTGGTGGCGGCGATGAGCGTGCACTTCGACCGCTTGTACACGACTGTCGATGCCGCCGACAAAGAGAGCTGCCGCCCGGACTTTGCGGTGGCGATCTATCCCGGTCATCTATCGTTTGGCGAGGAGAAGCTGGAACGGCCGGAGCTGAACCCGGATATTCGCGAGCACCTCACCCGTCAGGCGCCACCTACCTTTCTGCTCCAGAACGAGGACGATGATTCGGACAACGTGGACGATTCGCTGGTCTACTACATTGCGCTCAAGAACGCCGGGGTTCCCGTGGAGATGCATTTGTATGCGCAGGGCGGGCACGCGTTCGGGCTGCGGCGCACGAAGCTCCCGGTGACGCGATGGCCTGAGTTGGTGGAGACATGGCTGGGGACGCTCGGGATGATTTCGGAGTAACCGCGCCTTTGATAGGCGGTCAAGCCGGAAGTAATTCTCAGCTGGCGCTAACGGTTTAGCGAGAAGTAAGGGCCTAAGTTCCCGGAATTGTATGGTCAGCCGCGCGATTGCAAGGGAAAAGATAAGGCGATCGACAGGTCTGCGCAAATGTATTCGGCCTTTGGGTGGAGAGATTGCGATCTACCGCCTGGTAGGCGCGGAGGGTGAGAGCGCGCTTCCGCGCTTGCGATCATAGAGTAGAGTTGCATGATAATGGAATGGGGTGGATTTTATGAGACCGTCGGAGGCTCTGCAACTGCATCGTGAGGAGATTCGCCGCATTGTTGAATCGAGATACGCCAGAAATCCCCGTGTCTTCGGCTCAGTTCTATATGGAGAGGATACCGAGGAGAGCGACCTCGATATTCTGGTCGATCCCACGCCGGAGACGTCCATCTTTGACATCGGGGAGATTCGGTACCAGTTGCGCACTCTCCTCGGCGTGTCGGTAGATGTTCTCACGCCGCAGGCACTGCATATACGTTTGCGTGATCAGGTGATTGCCGAGGCTCTGCCTGTATGAGCGGACACGGGATTTGCTGCGGCAGATCTGACAAGGACGCGAGGTCGTGATCGTGCTGTGGCGCGACTGTCCGGATCGTGTGGGATGGTGCAGTCACATTTCAGGTCTGACTTTCACCGCACTACGACTCTGGTCAAATGGCGATCCCGAAGCCGATTGCCGTGAAAGACTTGCAGAGCAAATCGCAATATACACGAGATGCAATTCCTCTGCTATTTATATGCAATTGTCTTGACATTCTGCCGTTTGGGACTAGTTTTAAAGGTGTAGGAGGTTTCATATGGCGTCCCTCTCTCTCCCAAAACCCGATCTTGCCGCCCATCGGGAGTCTCTAATGCTCCCCATGCCGGAACTTGTACATGTGCTGGCGTCAATTATAGGGAAAAAGCTGACCGCCTTTGTGGCCGGCGTCAAAGACACCAGGGCTATCGATCGCTGGATTGAAGGAAAGAAATCTTATAGCGAGGCGGAGCAACGCCTGCGATTTACCTACCATGTCGTCATGACTCTGACCGCCCATGATTCACCGGCAGTCGTTCAGGCATGGCTCATGGGCATCAATCCCGAACTGGGTGATCGCGTGCCGATACGTCTTCTCAAGGAAAACGACCTCGATCAAGTGGCACCGCTCGTTCTGAGTGCGGCCAGAGCATTTTCAGCAGGGGGCTAGGTTTGCTTACGTCTTTTACCGCAGACCGCTTTGAGGTCTGCACACCAAATTCTCCAGTATTTCGATTTGGGCAGTTGCCTTCACCGTGGCAGCCGCCCGATTGGTTTTGGGCCAGCGAAGATGAATATTTGGGAACCGCTTCGATGATCCTTCAGGCTATTACCGGGTCCTCTACGCTTCCTCACAACGCCTGTCCTGCTTCATTGAAACGCTGGCGTGATTTCGTCCGGATCTCTCACTCTTGATGTCGCCACCAGAGCATACTTCAGCAGCTGGTCGCCGGGTAATGGTTTATTGCTTTAAAATATATGGTTAATATTTTGTCTTCTATGTAGTAGAATAGGCGTGGAGAGGTAATATATTGACTGTTTATCTCAAGACGGTGCAAGAGGTACAGACAGAAATTGCAGGGCGGTTCAAGGCACGGCGTATTGCCATGAACCTGACGCAGAGAGAACTGGCGGCGCGCTCAAGCGTGACCTGGAGTTCGCTGAAGCGATTTGAGCGCGAAGGATTGATCGCGCTGCATTCGCTTCTGAATCTAGCCTTGGTGCTGGATTGCCTTGACGATTTCGACAAGCTGGCCGTGGAAATCCGGCCAATCCCAGCCGCCCAATCGCTCGACGCCCTATTGGCCAAGCCGGCGTTGCGGCGCAGAGCGACGGGCAGTAAAGGACGCAGCCATGGCTTATAGCCCGACAGAGTTGCTGACCGTTTATCTTGACGCGCGAAACCAACGCCGCAAGGTTGGGCGCCTCGCGTTCAAGGATAGGCAGGTCCTTTTCGAGTATGACGCCTCATTCATCGCTTCAGACATCGAGATTTCGCCGATCAAACTTCCCCTCAGGCCTGGCGTAGCCATTGCCGACACTACGATCTTCGATGGCCTGTTCGGCGTATTCAATGACAGCCTGCCGGACGGATGGGGCCGCCTTCTGCTCGACCGCACAGTGGAAAACCATGGTATTCATCGCGGCCAACTGACTCCGCTCGACCGGCTGGCCTATGTGGGACAGCACGGCATGGGCGCTCTCAGTTACGAGCCGGAGCTGGGTCTGCAAAACAGCGACGATGCTCCGCTGGTGCTCGACAAGCTCGCCGATGAATCAGCCGCCGTACTGGCCGGAGAAAACGAAGAGGTATTCGAAGAGTTGCTGCGGCTCAATGGCTCCTCTTCGGGTGCCCGCCCCAAGATCGTGGCGCAGGTGAGCATCGACAAGAAAAGGATCATTCACGGCCAGCAGGAATTGCGATCCGGCTTCGCGCACTGGATGATCAAGTTTCCGTCTTCCCAGGACGTGCGAGCCGTGGGAGCTATCGAATACGCCTATAGCCTGATGGCAAAGGATGCAGGCGTGGAGATGCCTGAAACCCATCTTTTCCGCACGAAAAGGAACAAATATTTCGGCACGAAACGCTTCGATCGGGACGGCGATGCCCGCATCCATATGCATAGTCTTGGCGGCCTGATCCATGCCGATCATCGCAGTCCGAGCCTCGACTACGATATGGTTCTGCGCGCGACCCTGGCGTTGACCAGGAATATTCGGGATGCCGAAAAGGCGTATGCGCTGGCCTGCTTCAACGTCCTTGCTCATAACCGCGACGATCATGTGAAGAATTTTTCCTTCCTTCTTAACGCGAGAAACGAGTGGATTTTCGCGCCAGCCTACGACCTGGTCTTTTCCTATGGCCCGGGCGGCGAGCAAAGCATGCTCGTCATGGGTGAGGGAAGAAATCCCGGCACCGCCCAACTTCAGGCATTGGGCAAACAGCACGGGATAAAAAATGCACCGGAGATTCTGGCGAAGGTAGAAAAGGCCGTGGCCAACTGGCCCCGTTATGCCGAACAGGCAGACGTATCGCGAAAATCCGCCAAAGAAATCGCAGGCAAAATCAAGTTGCAGTGAGGAGTGGTTTGAACTCCGGGCACTTACCTGCGCCCTTGCAGTCTCAATGACCGGTGGCAGCATAAGACTGTATCCAGCAATCGTATGGAAAGCGATCCACCGCGACCTTCCATTGTTCCATCGTTGAAGTGCAACATCCTTGCGGTACTCGCGTCGTTCAACTAACAGCTTCAAGATATTTTCCGATACTGTTTCACGTCGCCCATAAACTGGACATTTGATCAGATTATGGGTATTTTTTCGTCAACAAACACGTTTTGAAAGGATTTTCAGTGAGAGTAGCTGCGAGACTCAAGCTCGGTTATTACCCCCTCCCCGTGGAGCAGGGCCCAATGCTTCGGGCCCGTCTCGCATTCCCAAGCTTGCCCACCGCCGCTCTCGATCCCTGCTGTGGCACCGGGGCCGCACTCCACGTTCTCACTGGCGGATCCAATTCCACGCTCTATGGGGTGGAACTCGATGCCAACCGCGCCGAGAGCGCTAAAGGAAGCGGCATTCAGACCATTCAGGGCAACGTCTTCGACGTGCGCGCTCGTGTCGAACGCTTTTCGTTCCTCTATCTCAACCCTCCCTATGACTTCGAGATGGGACCGCGCGCCAATGAACGAATGGAGAAGCTGTTTCTCGGCCATACCTATGCGTGGCTCAAACCCAAGGGCGTCCTGCTGATGGTCATACCCTGCAAAGCCGTCTTTGACGTATCAGATACGCTGTCCACGCGGTTCAAGGACATCGCCATCTACCGCCTAGTCGGTGAGGAGTCGGAAAAGTACGATCAGTGCGCTATCTTGGGCATCCGACACAACAACAATGGCCACGAAACCATTCTG
>Ga0208937_1000390_pt1 | contig 36266 bp, 32 predicted proteins | sample June2015DPH_11_5_FD_184705 | JGI IMG/M metagenome (GOLD analysis project Ga0208937, IMG submission 184705) | Peatland microbial communities from SPRUCE experiment site at the Marcell Experimental Forest, Minnesota, USA - June2015DPH_11_40... | ecosystem: Environmental > Terrestrial > Soil >...
TTATGTCAAACGCAAAAACCTAGTCGAACAGCACTGTGCCAAGCGCAAAATGGTGAAGCGTCAAGGTTGGTCTTAATGACAACGCAGTCAGGATCCAGAGGTGGCGAAACTTATGTCGTCGTGGGTGACAAGATTGGCTGCAGCCAGCCGTCAATCTATTCAAGCGCCTTCACCGAACTGGCGCACGCGGCTGGACCCATTGAATTCTTCGGCACGTCAATTTCGTCACTGAACGCACCATCAGGCTGGATTGAATTTCCACTCGATCATAAGATTGAAATAAGAGCACCCGATAAAATCCGAAGATCGGAACTGAGTTATCAATGCCGATCTCCGGTCATCCTTACGACGATCGTCAGGGATTAGGCGGCCTTCCTCGGTGCAGTGCCCGACTTGGACGCAGGGCCTGCCTTGATATCGATTGTCTTGGTGGTCTTTATAGCCTTGGCGGGCTTTTTGATCGTGAGATGCAGCACGCCCTTGTCGAAATGGGCGTCGACAGCTCCGTCCTCCGGCTCGAACGGCAGGGACATCGATCGGTAGAACGAGCCGTAGCTCCGCTCCTCGACATGCCAGTCCTTTTCTTCTTTCGTGCTCTCCGCCTTTTTCTCACCGGAAATGACCAGCTGGTTTTCGTCCAGGCTGACCTTGATATCTTTTTCGTCCACGCCGGGGAGTTCGGCCGTTACTTCAAAGGCATCCGTTGTTTCCGCTACACTAATCGCTGGCGCGCCAGCCCCAATGTCGGCAGCGGAAGAATTCTGATCGAAAGCACGAAGTGCGTTCTCCATCTCGCGCCGCATGGCACGAAACGGATCTGATGTTAGTTCTGGGCTCGTGGTCCACAGTCTCGGAAGAAGATTCATCTGTTCACTCCATCGCGGGTTAGAGAAAATATCGAAAGGCATCTTGCGCTCATTCGCGCGCGCGACCGGCCTGCGGGTGCAGACGGCATCCGCAATGCAAGCCAGTATCAATTTTGAGATTCGAATTGTGCCAGCCGATGACACCACCGCTGCCAGTGGCTGAACGGAGACTTCGGCATATCGCCGTTTTGTGGGCAGCTCGGGCAGGCTACTGCCTACCTTTTTATATCTGTAAGTACCGAGACCAAAGCACAAGGATGCGTCGATAATTTAGTTTGCGGTGGAGGGTGATGAGGGTGATACCCCCGTTCGCCCAATAACAGAAAGCAGGCGAGGCGGAAGCGCCACTCATTCACTGCGACTTCCGCAACGGTTCATTCGCGACACGGCAAGCCAGTAGCCGGTCCGGCCATGCCCCTATGCTCCGAAAGCGGAAGTAAAATCAGGGTATTGGTGTCTGACGCGATGGCCCTTTGCAGGTTGATGGCATTGCCCGGCACGTGATTCAAGCTCCCAAACTGGAGCCTCGAAAGCCCTTCAAATGGACCAAATCTGCCGACCAGATCCTGGCTTCAGTTAAACGCTTCTGCCACAACGCGCAGCAGACATTATGCGGCGAACTTTAGATTCACGTGACTAGGTCTAAAGGCCTGTCTCAGCTTTACCTGTCCCCGCACCCGAAGTCGGATGTTTCCGACTTCGGTCACTTAGTATTGCCGAACTCGGGAACACCCGTGTTCGGCGCGGAGAGGTGACGCACTCACATCATCAGCGCCTTGCGGGTCGCCGCCGGCCAATCCTGCAGATCGAGCCCGTGCGTGGCGAACAGCGCCAGCGCCAAGCGATCCATGCCGAAGGCGACGCAGCCGGTGTGCATGACCTGACCGGCCGTATTGCGCAGATTCCAGGTCGTGCCGAAATGATCGCGGTGGTAGTTGAAGCTCATGCACGCCGTCGGATCGGCCGCTGAGCGCAGCGGAACCAGCAACTCGAATTTCAGCGCCTGCTCGATCTGGCTCGTCGCCATCAGCTTGCCGCCGCGGCCGAAGAAGGCATCGCTCGCCGTGTCCAGGCGGTGCGGCAAACCTAATTGCCGGGCGAAGTCCTGGGCACGCGCCATCCAGCGCCGGCGGAAATCGTCGATCCGCTCGGGCGTGCCGACGCAAACGTATTCGCGCATGCGGAACGACTGCAGCCGATCGAGGTCGCGCGACGGCTCGCGGCGGAAGCAGTCGCTGGCGACATCGAACTTGAGACCTTCGGCCGGCACCTCGCCGCGGCTCGCGACCAGCGGATAGACCGGATAACAGGCCGCGGGCGTCAGCACGAGATCGGCGGCGGATAAAGCCGGCGTCCAATCTCCACCGGCCTCGAAGCTCTCGACGGCGCCCCGCACCTCGGCTTCGGCGCCGTTGAGGCAGCAAACGCAGCCGAGGAAGTGCGGGAAACTCTTGAGGTATCCCGATTTCTCCAATTGCCGGCGGCTCATCACCGGTGGAAACCTTAAAACTTCCGTTCCCGGCTCGCGCTGGCGCGAGATGAATGCGGCGAGGCCGTTGACGACATCCTCGTACACCGCGGTGCGCGCGTAGATGCCGTCGATTCCTGATGGCAGCAACAGCGCCTCGGCGATCGCATCGAGCGAACGGGTCGAGGTATTCGGTTCCTTGAATGCCAGCTTCATGGAATGACGCCTCATTTTTCTGGAGTTTTTCTTGGTGCTATTTCAGTCGCACAGCGAGGCCGGGACGCCGGACAAGAGCGACGCCATGGCGACGTTGGCGAGGATGCGATCGTTGCTGATCATCACCGGCGACGACAGAATATCGCGCAGATGGCGGCCGATGCTGAACTCGCCGTCGTTGCGATAGCCGGCGATCCCGCAGGCCTGCATCGCGCTCATGACGGTCGCCACCGCAAGCTCGGAGGCGTTGACCTTGTGCAGGTTCATGGCGGTCTGAAACTCGATCGAGTCGAGCGCAGCCGGATCGTCCGCGGCCAGTTCGAAGCGCCGCAACGCGCTGGCGACAAGACCGCGCAATTTCTGCAGCGACGCGCTGGCGCGGGTCAGGTGCGGGGCGCCTGGCGGCAGCGCGCCGTCGGCGCGTTGTCGCGCTTTGCGCACGAAGGCGCGGGCCCGATCGGTAGCGGCGGCGGCGATGCCGGCCCAGGCGCCGCTCCAGAGCAGGTGCGCCACCGGCATCATGGTCCGGGTATGAATCTGGTCGTAGCTCACCGGCAGGATCTGCTCGCTGGCGGCGGCGGCGATGAGCTTGAAACCGGAGCTGCAGGTGCCGCGCATGCCGAGCGCGTCCCAGCCGAGCTGCCGTTCGAGCGTATAGTCCTGCTTCAGGAAAACGACGAGAACCTGGTCGGAGCTCGCCGCCTCGGCAGAACGCCGCGCCGTGGTCACGATTCCGTCGGCGGCTTCGCCGTAAGAGATCACTGTGGCGCATCTTTCCAGCGCGATGCGCGCGTCGTTCCGCTCGATCGGGGCGGCGCTGTTGCGGACGTCACCGCCGCGTTCGCCCTCGGTGGTCGAGGACGCCAGCAGCATCTGCTCGCTGCACAGCCGGCGCAGCAAACGCTGATGCCAGGCGCTGCCGGTGCCATGCCGGGTAACGCAAGCAATCTTGGTCTGGTGCATCGCGTAAATCATCGCCGTGGAGGCGCAGGCGCGGCCGAGCGCATAACAGACATCGGCGACATCGGAGATGCCAGCGCCCTCGCCGCCGAACTCGCGCGGCACCGCGATGCTCATGAGGCGCGCGGCGCGCGCGGCGGCCATCGCCTCGGCAGGAAAGCGCGACTCGCTGTCGACGGATGCGGCATGCTGCGCGGCGACCGCTGCGACCTTCTCGACGCGGGAGGCCAGAGTTTCCACAGTTGCCGTAACGGCAGGGTCCGTTGCGATCTGCAAGCTCCGCGCCGGGTCCGTGGCGGCCGGAACGCCTTGCAACTTCACAGTTCGCAGTTTGATGGATGCGCTCATCATCGCCTCATGCGGCATCTGGCTTCGACCGCGATCACTGTCGCCCAAGAGGTACTGCAAAACTTCCAATTCCTCGTGGCATTCGTGGGGAATTGCCGCGCTTCTTTCGTATAAAGGTTACCAATCGCAAACACTTGGCATGATATTCAGTTACATGCGGTTAAGAGATGCCGGCTACTCATAAGAGATGACCGCCACTCAAGAGAAACTTGCTGCCGAAACGAGCAGACGCCGGGATCTGGAGACCATTCACCATGCTTGATCGCGCCAATATCGACGCCACGGAGCGGGTGGCGCTGCTCGTGCGCCAGCTTTTGGCCAAGCGCGCTATCGAACGTCCGGTCGGCGCCGACGAAGACCTCGCCGCCAGCGGCCTGTCCTCGCTCGACATCGTTAACCTCATGCTCGCCGTCGAGGCCGAGTTCGATATCAAGATTCCCGACCGGGAGATGACGCCGGCGAACTTCCGCTCGATCGCGCAGATCGTCAGGCTCGTGCGCGGGTTATGCGAGCAGCCGGCGGTGAGCGGCTGAACATCCAAGTTCGTCATTCGAACCGATGGGTTCGGCTCGAAGCAGCCCGTCTTGCGACAGCCTCCGGGTCAACCGGCCTCCTCGGACCGGCGCTTTATTTCCGGCACTTCCCCCAATAGCCTAGCGCCATGAGTGGCGGACCCGACTCGGCGGCCGAAACGATCGCGCGGCGCGGCAGCACCGCGGAAGTCTTCGCCGTGTTTCTCCGGCTCGGACTCACCAGCTTCGGCGGCCCGATCGCGCATCTCGGCTATTTCCACGAAGAATTCGTGGTGCGCCGGCGTTGGCTCGACGAAAAGACCTATGTCGACCTCGTGGCGCTGTCGCAATTCCTGCCCGGACCGGCGAGCAGCAAGGTCGGCATCGCCATCGGCCTGTCGCGCGCCGGCTATGCCGGTGCGCTCGCCGCCTGGAGCGGCTTCACGCTGCCGTCGGCGATCGCGCTGGTTTTGTTCGGCTATGGCGTCGCCTCGGTCGGCGATGCGCTGCACAGCGGCTGGCTGCATGGGCTGATGGTCGCCGCGGTGGCGGTAGTGGCGCAGGCCGTGCTGTCGATGATGCGGACGCTGGCGCCCGATCGTGCCCGAGCGACGCTGGCGGTGGCGGCGACCGTCATGGCGCTGATGTTGCCACCGTCCTGGGGGCAATTTGCCGCCATCGTTTTCGGCGGCCTTATCGGCCTCCTGTTGCTGCGCAGCCCGGTACCTGGCGACCATCCCAGCCTGCCGCATCCCGTCAGCCGCACGGCCGCAAGCGCCATGGTGGTTCTGTTCTTTGCGCTGCTGATCGGCTTGCCGCTTCTTGCCGCTGCCGTTCCAAATCATGCTCTGCAATTATTCGACGCGTTCTATCGCGCCGGCTCGCTGGTTTTCGGCGGCGGCCACGTGGTGCTGCCGCTGCTGCAGGCCTCCGTGGTGCCGCCGGGCTGGGTCGGCAACGATACTTTCCTTGCCGGTTACGGCGCGGCACAGGCGGTGCCCGGACCGCTGTTCACGTTCTCCGCCTATCTCGGAACCGTCATGCATCCACCGCCGAACGGATGGGTGGGAGCGATCCTTTGCCTGGTCGCCATGTTCCTGCCCTCCTTCCTGCTCGTCATCGGCCCGCTGCCGTTCTGGGACGAGTTGCGCCGGCGGTCATGGGCGCAGGCGATGCTGCGCGGGGTCAATGCCGCCGTGGTCGGGTTGTTGCTCGCCGCGCTTTACCGTCCGGTCTGGACCTCGGCGATCACCAATGCCGGCGATTTCGCGCTCGGTACCGCCGCGTTCCTGCTGCTGTTCATGTGGAAAACGCCGCCGTGGCTGGTGGTTGTGTTCTGCGCCATCGGCGGCGAAGTGCTGCTGCACGTGTCTTAGGTACTTTTATGTGCTTTCGCTCGAGTACCCGCAGGCGCTTTCTTCTTCTTTTTTGTCTGATTGAAATCGACAGCGGCACGGATGAGATTTTTTAGAGCACGCTCATTGATCTTATCACCCTCGAAAAAATCGATCGCTCGTCTGGCGTTGCCTTCGAGGCCCGCGTTGAAGAGCTTGTCAGGATCCGGGAGGCTCGCCCCGTGGGCAAAGGTAAGCTTCACCTTCCCTTTGTGGGCGTTGGCAACCGCGATTATTCCGTCGCGAGACCACACCGGGCTTCCCATCCACTTCCATTCCTCGATGATCTGCCGGTCGGCCTCAAGGACACTCTTGCGGATGCTGGCGAACGTTTTGCCACGCCAGTCAGTGAGGTTTGCGATCAGCTGGTCAATCCGTTCCGATGGATTCATTGGATCGTTATGCCCCGCATCCACTTTTCCGGATCATGCTCTAAGATCAACTTTCCGGTGACGGACCGCACCAGCCGGGCAGGTAGTCGGCGGCGTCGCTCTTTGCCAGTTCCAGCGCCTCTTCGACCGCGCGGTCAAAATCGCGCTCGACTTCCTTGCGTTTCATGCGCCGGCGCAGGAAGTCGGCCCAGAGAAATTCGCTGAATGGCGTCGTGTCCTTGGCGAAGCCGCCGGCGCGCCGCAACTCGCCGGCCAGCGACCGGAACGGATCGTCGACCAATTCGGCGACCGACTTGGGAATGTCGCGGTAGTGGCGGCGACGGCCCTTGACGTCGAACGGATGCATCCAATTGCGATCGTCCATCACGGTCCAGAACGCATCGGGTTCGAGCTTGCTGAGATCGACCGCGATCGTCACCGCGACATCCTTGACGCCCTCGTCGTAGAGCGCCCGCGCCAGGTGGTGATGATCGGTGACGTAGTGCCGGAGCTTCGGCCCGAGGATCACCGGGATCATGTGCTTGCCGAGGAATTTTTCACCCTTCTTGGTGGCGGTCTCGCGCCAGCGCTTGCGCTTGACCAGCACCTCGCGCATGCCGACGGTGATCTGGGTCGGACGCAGGTCGACAACGGCGACCAGCGTCAGCACAAGCTCGCGCGCATTACTCATGTCAATTCGACGACGCGCTGACCGCGCCGCTCAATTTCTCGAACAGACCGGCGATGTCCTTGCGGATCGTCACCAGCTTGGCAAATTGCTCGGTGAGGCCCAAGACGCGTTTTTCCAGTTCCCGCTTGGTCTCGCTGAACCTTTGTACCCGCTCGGCGAGGCTACCGTCGTCGTCCTCTTCAATCTGTCTGATCCTGGCCAGCAGCCGGTGGCGAATGTCCTTCAGCTCCTCGATGAGGTTAGCAACGCCGCCATCTGCGGCTTCCAGGGGAAGCAGCCGCGATTGTAGATCGCCGAGCTTGGTTTTCATCTGCGCGAATGCGACGGCCTTGCGCTCGATCTCACCGAGTTGGGATTGCGTCGCCTCGATGAAGGCCGCAAGTTCCGCGACGCGGGTATCGATATCCCGTGCTTCGGCCCGGCCGGTCGCCGCTGGCAACGCATCGCGCGCCGCAGTGAATCCGATAGCGCCGCCGCCCTCCTCTTCGGTCGCGACCGAGAGCACGTCGAGCGCCCGATTGAAGTTGGCGAACAGCGCGGTAATGCCGGTGCGCAGCCTGCCCAGCTTGGCAAACTGGGCATTGAGCTGCGACAGGCGGTCGTCGAGCTGCCGTCCCTCGTCGGCAAACATTTGCACGCGCTCGGCGAGCGGTCCTTGCGGCGTCCGCTCCAGCGCACCGATTTCCTCATTGAGCCGGTCGCCCATCGCGCTCAACTCCTCGACGCGCCCGACGACGCCATCTTCCACCGTCGCCAACGGAGCCAGTCGGGCTTGCAGTTCGGCATGATCCTCCTTCAAGCCAGAGACGGCCTTCAATGCCTGCTCGATGTCGTCGCAGCGCTGATGGCTCCGCCTGACGAATTCCGTCATGTTCTTGAGGCCGGCATCGATCACGACGGCATCGTCCGCGCCGGCCACCTCGGCAAGCGCCCGTTCGATATCGCTCTGCCGGGTACCGAGTTCCATGAAGAGCTGCTCGATCGACCGCCTTTTCTCCAGGACCGGGGCGAGCCGCTCCTGCAATGCCTGCTGCTGGGCGCGAAGTTGCTCGACGCGGGCGCCGAGGTCGCCGGCTTCGCTGCGGCTTTGCTGGATCTGCGCGAAGCGCTCGGCCTCGGTGAGCCGCTGCTGCATGGTGACGATGGCGTCTTCCGGATCGGTGCGGACCAGTTGGTGCACCGCCGCCTCGGCATCGGCCTGCGGCTTCTCCAGGGCTTTGACGCCCTCGCGCACGCCGCCCAGCCGCAACTCGAGTGCCTGCGCCGCTTGGCGTTGCCGCACCAGCGTCGCGCCCAGCCAAAGGGCGGCGGGGACGGCCACGATCGGCACCAGCACAACGATGGCCCAGGCAGTTTTGGATAAAAGCGACTGCGACCAGAAGGCTTCCAACAAGGCGGCGACTTCGCGCCCCTCGCCCAGGACAACGTATCCGATCGCCAGCACAAAAAGCGCGCTGCAAATCCCTACCACGCTGCGCACTGGAGAATACATCGTCCGGCGACGCCCTCACCCGGCTTGTTTGGTACGACAGGCGCGTGTCGGGCACAAGGGCGCGCACGCTCAAACACCCCTGCCCGGCCCGCGAGCCGCCGCCGGCGGCTCCGCGGAAGCGCAGCAACGGCGCGCGTGGACAAGCGGGACAAAGCTCGCTATGGGCCGCGCGAGGCCATCATAGTGTCGGCCACGCCGGCAAATCCGCCTGTGGTTTCATGAGCAGACTCCAGCGCACCGCAACGGTTTCGCTAGTCGTCCTCGCGGTCCTACTGCTCGGCGCTGCGAAGTATCCGGCGCGCGGTGCCGGGCATGCGCCGCCCGCCAAGCCCGCAACCTGTCAGCGTTCGGCGTTTCGCGCCGTCGTCGATGTAGGCCACACCGTCGAGGTGCCGGGCGCCATCAGCGCGCGCGGCGTTGCCGAATACGCTTTCAATCTTCAGCTTGCCGACGCGGTCAAGCAAGCGCTCGTCGCCGCCGGCTTCGACAGGACCGTCCGGCTCGTCACCGCCACGGCTCCGCCCAAGGGCCTGATCGAGCGGGCGGCGCTGGCCAACAAGACGCACGCCGACCTGTTCATCTCCATCCATCACGATTCGGTGCCGGAATATCTGCTCGAGACCTGGCAATACGAGGAACAACAGCACCAGTTCAGCGACCGGTTCCAGGGCTACGCCATCTTCATGTCGCACGACAATGCCGACCGCACCGGCAGCCTGCAGTTTGGCAGGTTGTTGGGCAAAGCGCTGCAAGCGCGCGGCCTGCAATACACGTCGCACTACACGCTGCCGCTGATGGGCAACCGCCGCCGCGAGCTCATCGACGCCGCGGCCGGCGTTTACCGCTACGACCAGTTGATCGTGCTGCGCAATACCCGGATGCCGGCGCTGCTGCTCGAAGCCGGATCGATCGTCAACCGGCAGGAGGAGCTGGAATTGGCGAGCCCGGAACGCCGCGAGATCATCAGCGCGGCCGTCGTTTCCGCGGTTGAGGACTTCTGCATGGCGCGGTCGCGCTACAAGGCCGCGGCGCGCTTCAAGCGCCCACCCAAAGCGCCACTGCGGTCCGACATGATACGCCGATGAGACGCCGCGGCGCCTTCCTCGATCGAAGTGCATACGCGGAGCCCCGCTACGGCCCCTTCCCGGGCCGTCCCGACTGGCCTCCGCCGTCATAAAAGGCTAAACAATCCCGCGAGTCAGCGTTGCTGACCGTTTGCCGCCCGCGATCGGCGGGCGGGCGGAAACCTATTTGGCACGCCCGACGTTTGCTTCCATCATGGATCAGCGCACCGACAACGAGCGTCGCCAGGATGCCGCCCCGGGCCGCGAAGCGAAGCCCGCGAGCGGCGAGACGCGCAAGACTCGGTCGTGGCTCGGAGGGCTGCGTCAGCGTCGCCGCATGGTGCTCGTCGTCACGGCATTGCTCATCGCGGCGCTGGTCGGGCTCGTGGTCTGGTGGGTCAACGCCGGTCATTACGAAACCACCGATGACGCCTTTATCGACGCCCGAACGGTGCAGATCAGTGCCCAGGTCAGCGCCGCCATCGTCGAGGTTCCGATGACGGACAACCAGCTGGTCGAGGCCGGTGCCGTGCTGGTCCGCCTCGACGATCGCGACTTCAAGGCGCAGCTCGACCAGAGCAAAGCCAACATCGTCAACATCGACGCGCAGATCGCCGCGCAGCAGGCGCGCGTCGAGCAGGCGGAAAAGCAGGCCGCCGAATCGCAGGCCAATCTCACATTCGCGCAACAGCAGGAACAGCGCTACACCGATCTAGTAAGCAAGGGCGCGGTCACCGTCGAGCAGGCGCAGCAATACGCGTCGGGCCTGCGCCAGGCGCAGGCGAATTTCTCCGCTGCGGAGCGCAACTTCGTCGTCACGCAAAAGCAGCTTCCGGTGTTGCAGGCGCAACGCCAGCAGGCCGTGGCGCAGTTGGAGATCGCCGAAGCCAATTTCTCGCGTACCGTGATCACCGCGCCGATCGCCGGCCGCGTGACCCAGCTCACGGCCACCAAGGGCAATTATGCCGCGGTCGGACAGGCGCTGATGATGTTCGTGCCGCGCGAAGTCTGGGTGACGGCGAATTTCAAGGAGACGCAGCTCACCGGGGTGCGGCCGGGAGCGCCGGTCGACATCAGCATCGATGCCTATCCCAATCGCACCTTCAAAGGCCATGTCGACAGCATCCAGGCCGGCAGCGGCACCGCCTTCAGCCTGCTGCCCGCCGAGAACGCCACCGGCAATTTCGTCAAGATCGTGCAGCGCGTCCCGGTCAAGATCGTGTTCGATCAGCCGCCCGACGTGCTGCTCGGGCCCGGCATGTCGGTGGTGCCGTCCGTCAAAATACGATGAGCGAACAGCGGCAATTTTCCGGCCGCGAGAGCCGCTCGTCGGCGGGCGATCGCAGTCCCTGGCTGATCGCCATCGTCGTCTCCATCGCCACCTTCATGGTCGTACTCGACACCGCGATCGCCAATGTGTCGCTGCGCTACATCGCCGGCAGTCTCGCGATCAGCGTCGACGAGAGCACCTGGGTGGTCACCACCTATCTCATCGCCAATGCCGTCATTCTGCCAGTGAGCGGCTGGCTGTCGAACGTGATCGGCCGCAAGCGCTTCTACATGCTCTGCGTCGCGACGTTCACCGTGGCCTCACTATTATGCGGCCTCGCGTCCAGTCTCAATGCGTTGATCGTATTTCGCATCCTGCAGGGACTCGGCGGCGGCGGCATGCCGACCAGCGAACAGGCCATGCTCGCGGATACGTTTCCGCCGGAGAAGCGCCCGCAGGCGTTCGCGCTGTACGGCATCGCGGTCATCGTGGCGCCGACGGTCGGCCCAACGATCGGCGGATGGATCACTGACAACTACTCCTGGCACTGGATTTTCTTCATCAACGTGCCCATTGGCATTATCTCCCTGGTGCTGGTGCAGTGGCTGGTCGTGGAGCCCGAAGTGCTCGAGCGCGAGCGCCACGAGCGCCTCGCCGGCGGACTCAAGGTCGACTGGATCGGATTCGCGCTGATCGCACTCACGTTCGGCAGCCTCGAAATCGTGCTCGACCGAGGCCAGATCGAAGACTGGTTCCACTCGACTTTTATCATCACCTTCGCGACGATTTCCGCCTGTTCGTTCATATTCTTTATCCCTTGGGAACTTACCCACGACGACCCGATCGTGGATATCCGACTGCTGTTCCGGCGCCAGTTCGGGATGTCGTTCCTGGTGATGCTCGCGGTGGGCGCTATCCTGTTCGGCTCGAACCAGATCACGCCGCAGCTCATGCAGACGAACTTTCCCTACACGGCGATGCTTTCGGGGCTCGCCATGATGCCGGGCGGCCTGGCAATGCTGATCATGATGCCCATTGCGGGGCAGCTCGTCGGCCGTATGCAGCCAAAATACTGGATAGCGATCGGTTTCGCGATCATCGCGATGGCGATGTGGTATTCGACGTCGCTCACTCCCGATGCCGGCTTCAGCTATTTCGCGACGGTGCGCGTCTTTCAGGTCGTCGGCATGCCGTTTCTGTTCATTCCAAACAGCACGATCGCCTATGACGGTCTTCCGCAGCAAAAGACCAGCGAGGGCTCCGCGCTCATTAATGTCGCGCGTAATCTCGGCGGCAGCATCGGCGTGTCGCTCGCCAATACCGAACTCCTCCAACGCTCGCAATTTCACCAGGAACGGCTTACCGAAAATTTGATTCCATCGTCGCCGGTATTCCAGTCGAGCCTGCACCACATTACGCAATACTTCGCCCACAGTGGATCGCCCGCCAGTGCGCAGGCCCGAGCCATCGGTTACATCGGCCACCTTGTCACCGGGCAGGCCACACTTATGGCCTACATCGACGTTTTTTATACTTGGTCCATTTTCGCCGCGCTGCTCATTCCGGTCGTTCTGCTATTGATCCGGCGGACGGCGCCGCACGCCGGCCAGCCGGTAGTCGGGCACTGACGAAATCACGCGTGAGCAACTGCCGGCGCCTTGATCATGGGCAGGCCGATGAAAAATGCGTCTGGTCGCGGCACATTTCTCAGAACAGAGCGTTGCGACAGCGACGGCCCTGACGATGGCGGGAAGTGAGCGAGACGGTGCTGCGACACTCCTGCACGCGAGTGTCTTCGGCCATCTCGGGCGGCCGCATTGTTGCTTGAATCAGACGGCACCATTCTTGCTTTGAACTCGTTGCCGGAGGGTGCGGGGGGTGTCCTGGAAGGACCCGGGAAGACTTGATCCTGGGAAGAAAGGAGTCGCCAATGTGTGACTTTAGCCTCCAAAGCGTTCGCTCACGACCCGCGAAAGTCGGTGACAAGCTGGTGACGCGTGACTTCGGCACCGGAACCCGCGGGTTTGCTGACTCTGACGATCTTGGCGTGGCGGTGTGTCTGTTGCCGGGAACGGAATTGGCGTTCGCCGCCGAAGTGGCCTGCCTGCCAGCCGGCCTCCTCGGGTGGAAGACTAAGACAATCAGCCACCAGACGGCCATCTTCCGCCAGGTCAACAAGGAGAAGTTGGCCGCGCATCACGACGCGCTCGAGTTTCCGGATGGGCGCACCGTGTTGCTGACGCTGCTGTGCGAGGGCCAGGCGGCAACAGTGTTGCAGTTGCCGGCGCAACCCAAGACCGAGGCCGAGGCACGCGAACAGGAACGGGTCGGATTCCTCGGCTAAGCCGAGGCGCTCAGTTCCGACCTGCCGCTCTGCAGGCGATAGGCCTGCAACAAGACCCGGCCGCCGCTGGGCGGCCGGCGTTTTATTGTTGCTTTTACCGCTGCATAAGGACTTCCCCGCAAGTCTTTTCCCTGTAATTCCCTCTCGCTGCGCCGCAGCAGCGGCGCGGCGCCTTGCCGGCCATGGAATCTTTCGCCAAGACCTTTCAGCAGAGAACTTTTCAGCCGCGTCATTCGATGAACGAAGATCCCGCCCGCCTCCGGAGTGAAGTCCCCGCCGCCGTGGCGGCTGCCGGCACCGGCCAGCCGCCTTCACCGCGCGCGCTGTTTTGGACGGTCTTCCCCTCGATCATGCTGCCGATGTTCATGGCGGTCGCCGACCAGACGATCGTCGCCACGGCGCTGCCGGCCATCGCCTCGGACCTCGGCGACGTCGAGCGGGTGTCGTGGATTGTGGTGTCCTATCTGATTGCCAACACCATCGCCGCGCCGGTCTACGGGCGCCTCGGCGACTCGTTCGGCCGGCGGCGGATGATGCTTGCCGCGCTTGCCCTCTTCATCGCCGGATCGGTGCTTTGCGCACTGGCTCCCAACATCGAATTCCTGACGGCGACGCGGGTGCTGCAAGGATTCGGCGGCGGCGGGCTCATGACTTTGTCGCAAGCGCTCGTCGGTGAGACCATTCCGCCGCGCGAGCGGGGCCGTTATCAAGGTTATCTCGCCGGCGTTATGGTCAGCTCCAGCACCTTTGGCCCGGTTGCCGGCGGCTATCTCACGCAAGCCTTCGGTTGGCGGTCGATCTTCCTCGTCAATGTACCGCTTGGCCTTGCCGCCGTCTTCCTGGTGTTGCGGCTCGCGACCCGGCCGGGCGATCGGCGGCGGACCACCTTCGACGCGCCGGGACTGGTGCTGTTCATGATGTTCGTCAGCCCCATCATCTTGGCGTTGGAAGAAGTCCAGCGAATGGATGCACGGACGCTGCCGATGATCCTCGGTCTGGTGGCGTTTGGCGCGGCGTCGCTGTTGGCGCTGATCTGGCAGGAAAAGCACAGCGCCTCGCCGCTCATTCCGCCCACTCTGTTTAGAGAGCCGTCGGTCTGGCGTGCCGACGGCCTGGCCGCCTGCCACGGCGCCGCGCTGGTGTCGTTGATCACGTTCCTGCCGATCTATCTGCGCGTAGCCCGCGGTACCTCGCCGGCCGAGACTGGCCTGCTGCTGTTGCCGCTGATGTTCGGCATCGGTATCGGCTCGCTGATCACCGGCCAATTGGTGACGCGAACGGGACGCACCGCCATATTCCCGTCCTGCGGATATGTGGCGGCGACGGCAGGCTTGTTGTTCCTGGCCTTCTGGGTGCCGCACTTGAGCCTGTTCGTGCTGCCGTGGGTGCTCGGCGGCATCGCGCTGTTCATGGGTACGGTGATGGGCGTGGTGCAGGTGACTGTGCAGGTCGTGGCCGGCCAGCGCATGCTCGGCACCGGCGCCGCCATGGCGCAATTCTCCCGCTCCGTCGGCGCCGCCTTCGGCACCGCCGCAGTCGCCGCGGTGTTGTTTTCGATTCTCGCGGCGTCCGACCCGGAAACAGTAAGCCTGTTCGGCAGCATGATCGACCGTGGGCCGGACGCCATCGCCGCGCTCGCGCCGGCGCGGCAGGCGATCGTTCAGGCCGAGATCGGCGAAGCTTTCCGCGCCGCCTTCCTGACCGTCGCGGCCTTTACCGGCATCGGCGCAGGGCTGGCCTGGTCGATGCCGCTGCGGCGGGTGTAGGGATCGACGAGGGGCCGTTGCCTGAGCCAAATTTGCCGGTCACTCGGGCTCGGCGGCGACGAAATGCGTCACCTTGGGATCGCCGTGCACATGAAATCGGTGCACGGCCTCCTGCACGACACGGCCGGCGTTGGTAACACGCTCATGCTGGCGCAGATGCTCCATCCACGATTCGACGAGAAACGTTTCGAGGATACGTCCCTCTTCGGCGGCGTCCTCGAAGACGCCCCAGGCATAGGCACCATCGCGCCGCCGCTGATGCTCTAGCCTGGCGAGTGCTTTGAGGAATGCGGCGCGATTCTGCGGACGGATGCGATATTCGACCGTCACCAGCACCGGTCCGCGGTCGCGAGCGATCGTTTGCGCGGTCAGCGGCGCCGGCCAGTGCATCGATGGCGAAAGATCGACGCCGGCGCCGGTCTGGAGTTTCCAACGCCAGGTCAGAGGGACGGCGGCGACCGCGCCAGCCGCGGCGAGAAAATGCGCGGCCGGCAGCCCGACCCATTCGGCAACTTCGCCCCATATCGCACTGCCGAGCGTCAGGCAGCCGAAGAACACAGTGGTGTAGAGGGCAAGGCCACGGGCACGGACCCAGTCGGGCAATGCAACCTGGGCCGACACGCTGAGCATCGCCAGCGCCGCGATCCATGATGCGCCTGCGATAAGGCTGGCGGCGAGCGCAATCGCCGGTTCGCGGGCAATGCCGTAAAGCACCATCGCCACTGCCTGACCGAGCGCGCCCACGGCCATCAGCCGGTCCGGTCCAAGCTTCGACTTCAGCCGCGGCAGTAAGAATGCGCCGCCGACCGCACCAGCCCCGATGGCGCCGAGCAGCACCCCGTAAAGGCTCGGTCCGCCGACGATCTGCTGGCGCGCGACGAGCGGCAGTAACGCCCAATAGGCGCTGGCGAACAGAAAGAATCCGACTGCGCGCATCAGCGTTCCACGCAGATGCCGATTGTGCCGGGCATAACGCAAGCCCGCCCAAATGGCTTGGCCGAAACGCTCCGCCGGCAACAGCGAGCTTCGCCTTCGCGGCGCACGCCACCACAGCAATGACCCGATGATGCCGAGGTCGGCGATGGCGTTGGCTAAAAATGGCGCAACGATGCCGAATGCGGAAATCGCCGCGCCGCCGAGCGCCGGACCGAGCGCGCGAGAAATGTTCACACCGACGCTGTTGGCGGCAATGCCGGCGGACAAATCGTCCTTGGACACGAGCAACGGCACCACGGCTTGCCAAGCTGGCGTCGTCAGTGCCCCGGCAGCGCTGATCAGCAATGTGAACAGCAGCAGGTTGCCGGGCGTAGCGAAGCCGAGCCACACCATCGCCGCATAGATCGCCGATACGGCCGTATAGAGCGATTCGACCACGATCAGATATTTGCGCTTGTCGAAAATATCGGCGAGCGCGCCCGCGGGCAGCGCCAATAGAAAGATCGGAAACGTGCTTGCCGCCTGCACCAGCGCCACGATCAACGGATCGGGATTGAGGCTGGTCATCAGCCAGCCCGAGGCGGCGCTATACATCCAGACGCCGGTGTTGGAAACGAGCGTCGCCGTCCATATCACCGCGAACGCCGGGTGGCGAAACGGCGCCACGAACGACACCGTCCTAGCTGAAGTCGCGCCTGACGTGTCGCTCATCTCGCTCCATTGCGTGACTGGGCCAACTCAATATAGGCTTCGCACTACGCCGCTGTGAAGATGGCGGGCAATCAGCAGGGGGGAGGTTCACATGCCGAAGGTCAAAGCGAACGGCATCACGATGAACTACGAGCAGCAAGGGACCGGCGAGCCGCTGGTGCTCATTCCTTATCTCGCCGCCGACAATGCCTGTTACGCCTTCCAGGTTGCCGACTATGCCAAGCAATTCGCCTGCATTTCTGTCGACCCGCGCGGCGCCGGCGAGACCGACAAGCCGGCCGGCGCCTATTCGATGGAATTATTCGCCGACGACGTCGCCGCTTTCATGCAGGCGATCGGCGTTGAGCGCGCGCATGTCAGCGGCCTCTCGCTCGGCGCCGCGACCGGATTATGGCTCGCCGGCAAATATCCGCAGCGGGTGAAATCGCTGTCGCTGCACTCGGGCTGGACCAAGAGCGACCCGTTCCTCAAGGTCGTGGTCGAAGGCTGGCGCAGCATCGCCAAGGCCCTGGGCAGCGTCCAGGAAATGGTGATCCAAGGAATCTTCCCGTGGTGCTTCACACCGGAGCTCTATGCCGCAAAGCCCGACTATATCGACCAGCTTGCCGCTTTCGTGCGCAGCCGGCCGCAGCAGCCGTTCGACGCCTTTATCAGCCAGTCGAGCGCGGTCATTGCCCATGACGCGGTGGCCCAGCTTGCGCGCATCAAGGCGCCGACCCAGATCACTTTCGGCCGCCACGATCTCGTCACCTCGACCCGCTTCGCCGACGCGATGAAGAACGCCATCAAGGGAAGCGAACTCGCGGTGTTCGAGACCTGCGCGCATGCCCCGATCTACGAAAGCGTTGCCGAGTTCAACGACAAGACGTTGAGCTTCCTCAAGCGTCACGCCGGGTAGGACCGCCGCCCCGGCTTGCATGACGCAGGCGACTTCCCGTAAGACCTGCGCGCCACTAGCGCTCGCGCTCGACTTAAAGACACCGCCGGTCGAGGCTGCGAACGCGTCGACCACAGAGCTATCGAGATGCCGAACCAAGCGCCGCCGCCGAGCGGCCCGCAAGCGGGCCGCGCCATCCTGACCATCATCGGATCCGATCGCGTCGGCATCATTGCCGGGATTGCCAACGTGCTGGCCGACGCCAATGTCAATATCCTCGATATCAGCCAATCGGTGATCCGCGAATTCTTCACCATGATCATGATGGTCGACCTCGCCGGCGCCGCCGTATCCTTTCACGAGCTGAGCGAACGGCTGGCGCGCAAGGGCGCCGAACTGTCGGTTCGAGTCGAGATTCAGCGCGAGGATATTTTCAAGGCGATGCACCGGATCTAGCGCTGCCGTAGAGGACCGAAAATGCGCCATCTCAACTTCTCCGGCGAGGAAATACTCGAAACCATCGACATGGTGCGGACCGAGCAGCTCGACATCCGCACCATTACCGTCGGCATCAGCCTGTTGGATTGCGTCAGCGACAGTTGCGAGGGCCTGTGCCGCAACGTCTACGACAAAGTCGAAAGGGTTGCGCGCGACCTGCGGCGCGTCAGCGCGGACATCTCCGAGGAATTCGGGCTCCCCATCATCAACAACCGCATCGCGGTGACGCCGGTAGCGCTGATCGCCGGCCGCTCCGGCCCGCTGGAATTATTGCGGATCGCCGAAACGCTCGACCGCGCGGCGCACGCCGTCAACGTCGATTTCATCGGCGGCTTCTCCGCTCAGGTCGAAAAGGGCATGACGCAAATCGATGCCAATCTGTTTGCCGCTATTCCCGCGGCGCTGGCGGCGACGCAACGCGTCTGCGCCTCGGTCAATGTCGGCTCGACGCGCGCCGGCTTGAACATGGACGCGATCGCCGCCATGGGCCGGATCGTCAAGCAAACCGCCGCGTTGACCGGCGCCGCGAATTCGATCGGCTGCGCCAAGCTGGTCGTGTTCTGCAATGCGGTCGAGGACAATCCGTTCATGGCCGGCGCGTTTCACGGCGCCAGCGAGCCCGAGTGCACCGTCAATGTCGGCGTCAGCGGCCCCGGCGTGGTGCTGCGCGCCATCAAGGCGGCGGGCGACGTCGATTTCGGCACGCTGACGTCGATCATTCGCCGCACCGCCTTCAAGATAACCCGCGCCGGCGAGCTGGTCGGGCGAACCGCCGCAACCCGCTTAGGACTGCCGTTCGGCATCGTCGATCTGTCGCTGGCGCCGACTCCGGCCGAGGGCGACAGCGTCGCGCGCATCTTGGAGGAAATCGGCTTGGACAGCGTCGGCACGCACGGCTCGACGGCGGCGCTGGCGCTGCTTAATGACGCGGTGAAGAAGGGCGGCGCCATGGCGTCGAGCTATGTCGGCGGGCTGTCCGGCGCCTTCATCCCGCTGTCGGAAGACGCCGGCATGATCGAAGCGGCCGAGCGCGGCGCGATCACCATCGACAAGCTCGAAGCCATGACCGCGGTCTGCTCGGTCGGCCTCGACATGATCGCCATTCCGGGCGACACGCCGGCGGAAACGATCGCCGCGATCATCGCCGACGAAGCCGCGATCGGCATGATCAACAAGAAAACAACCGCCGTCAGATTGATCCCCGCGGTCGGTAAGCGCGTCGGCGACTGGGTCGACTTTGGCGGCCTGCTCGGCCGCGCACCGGTCATCGCCGTCAACACGCGGTCTTCGAGCCGGCTGATCGCGCGCGGTGGGCGGATACCCTCGCCACTGCAGGCGCTGATCAATTAAGCAGTCGTCAACGACCTGCGCCTAGAATCAAGTGGCGCAATCCCAATAGGATTGGCGCTCATGCTCGCCGATCGGAACCGGCGGGCAATCCTTCCTCTGGTACCACTTGTTCTGTGTTGGGCTGCGTAGATTGGCCCCTACCCCGCCGATTGTTTTTCGGTGAGAACCATGAACGCGCACAACAAACATCTCCTGCGAGCTACGTTTATCGTGTCAGCCTTGATGCCGGTGGCGCTAGCGACTGCGGCCGATTTGCCGCTCCCGCCCGCAGCGCCGGCCTGGACGTGGTCGGGCTTTTACATCGGCGGCAGCGTCGGTACGGCAGCCGGCACCACGACATTCTCCGATCCGTACGGACCTTCGATCTTTGGCGACAAGGTCACCACGGCCGGATTCCTCGCCGGCCTTCAGCTTGGCTACAACTGGCAAGTGGCGCCGCGATGGGTCGTTGGCGTCGTGGCTGACACCAGTTATCTCGACAGCAACGGCAGCTTTACATGTATGCAAGCCTTCACGACATTGATCGGATCGAATTGCGAGGTGAACCCGCGCGCGCTCGCGACACTGGCAGGTCGTGTTGGCTTTCTCGTCGACCCTCTGGGCCATACACTGGTCTATGGCAAAGCCGGCGCCGCTTGGACCGACAGCCACATATCGATATATCCCAACGCCGCCAATTTCCAATCGTTCAACGATCCTGTGTACCCCGGCGGACCGGCGAGCGCGGATGCGGGTGCGTGGGGTGGAATGGTTGGCGTCGGAATTGAGCGCGCTCTCACCCCCGCTTGGTCGATCAGCCTGGAATATAACTATTATCGTTTCGCTTCGACCAACGTTTCTACCCCAGAGACAGTCAATGTCACGCGCAGCACGCCCCCGACATTCACCTACGTGGCGGGCAGCACGTCGGGCGTGACGGCGGACATGCAGGTCATCAAGCTGGCGTTGAACTACCATTTGGGACAGGATCCGGGAGCGGTATGGGCGGATGCTCCCGTCCTTGGTGTGGCAGCAATGCCGGTCAAGGCTCGCTCCGTTCCAATCGTAGACGGATGGGAGGTCGACGCCGGCGCCCGTTATTGGTACAGCACCGGCACGTCGAAAAACACCAGTGGGGCCGGCAGTCTCGTTTCGCAGCTGAACTACAGCAACCTCACCGGTCATTCCGGCGAGCTGTTTGCCCGGGTGGATACGCCATCTCAAGTGTTCGTGAAAGGATACGTCGGCGCAGGCGCCATCACCGACGGGAAACAGACCGACGAGGACTGGAGCCTGCTCGACGGATCGTCGCCTCCGAAAGCGGTCACGGCCTACGAGGTGACCGGTTCCACAGCATCCGGCTCGCTCCAGTATGCCACCGCCGACGTCGGATTCAACGTGTTGCACGACCGGGATTACAAGGTCGGACCTTTCGTCGGCTACAGTTATTTCCATCAAACGATGAATGCATCCGGCTGCACGCAGTTGGTAACGCCAGGCTCGCTGTGCGACCAGCCTTTGCCGGCAAATCAACTCGTCATCACGCAGGACGATACCTGGCAGTCACTCCGCGTAGGTGTCTCGGCTGTCATGACGATATGGGATCGCTTGGGGATCAACGGCGATGTGGCCTACCTGCCGTATGCCCAGTTTAGCGGACTCGACACCGATTGGCTGCGGACTCCGGTTGCGTATTTCCCGGAGGACGGTACAGGACGCGGCCTGCAAACCGAACTCATCTTGACTTATCGTATTACGGAGAATCTCAATCTTGGCGTCGGTGGACGCTATTGGGCCATGTGGAGCACGAGCGCCAGCCAGAGCTGCCACGGCGGCTGTATCGATGCTGCGGGCGGTGATGCCCCGTCGTCTCCGCCAGGTCCCTTTACCACCAATACCCAGCGTTACGGGACGTTCATCCAAATGAGCTATCGGTTTAACGCGCATCCATAGCTCTGCTTGCGTGCGCGGCAGGCGTCGCGAGCGCAGCGGGCGGATGCTGAGTTATTAGAACTGTGATTCGTCATGCCCGGCCTTGTGCCGGGCATCTACGTCTTTCATCCTCGCGACCAAAGATGTGGATGGCCGGGACGAGCCCGGCTATGACGGCTTCACGCGGAAGCCGCGATTACCCCGGCGGCTTATGCGATAGCCAGCGGCCCGCCTCGGCGGCGGCGAAAAAGTCAGCGAGCGCGGCGTTGAATGCGGCCGGCTCCTCGCTGGTGATGGTGTGGCCGGAACGCGGAATGACGAGCAGCCCCGCCGTCGGCACCGTGCGCTTCAGAAAAACACTTCCCTCGAGACAACTGTCATCCTCATCGCCGACGATGACCAGAAGCGGCACTGAAAACCGCTGCAACTCCGCTTCCATGTCCCAGAGCGTCGGCCGCTTGGCCTGCAGCATCGCCATGGTCAGCGCGTGGCCGAGCGCCGAATGCTCGGCGAGCATGCGGGCGAATTCCGCATAACCGCGCGGGTCCTTGTGCTTGTGCGCCTGCCGCGTCGGACCGTCGGCATAGAGCGCCGCCGCCGCGGCGATGTCTTTCTCGGTAAACATCTTGGCGGTATCCGCCGCGAGTTGGCGCATCGCCTCGCGCGCCGCGGGATCGGCCACTGAGCCCCAGCCGCAGCCGGCCGCCGTCACCGAGATGCAGCGCTGCGGATGTTTGATGCCGACATGCAGCGCCGTGTAGGCGCCCATGGAATGGCCGACCACATGCGCCCGATCGATGCCGAGCGCATCCATGATCGCGATGACGTCGGCGCGGGCGATATCCTGACCATAGCGCGCCGAATCGCTCTGCACGTCCGAGGGCGGATAGCCGCGCGCGGAAAAGGTGACGCAGCGATGCGAGCGCGCGAAGGCGCGCATCTGTGGTTCCCAGGTGCGGTAATCCCCGGCGAACTCGTGGACGAACACGACGGGCGTGCCTGCGCCCGCCTCTTCGTAATAAAGCCGGGTGCCGTCCGCGCTGGTGATCATGGGCATTTGCAATGTCTCGTTTTGGCGTAATGCGGTGGAGGACTTTATGCGGCCCGCGGCAGCATTTCGAGTTCGCAGGTCTGGGTCACCGGCTCCGGCAACTCCCCACCGGCAATGTCATAACCGATGGCGCGCAAAATTCCATTGGCCGGGCTCATGGCAACCGCAAGCCGCGTATAGGGGTTGAGCACGGGCGGCCGCAGCCAGTCGAAATTCTTCGCCGCACCGCTCCACTCGGCCAGCGCGTCGCACCGCGCGCGACTGTAACCTGCCGCGTCGGCGAACGAGCTCACCAGGAATCGCCGCGTGCCGATACGCCCCTCCCAGCCCGGCCGGACCGGCACCCAATCGTTGGCGGCGCAGGTATTTTCCTCGCGGGTGACGCAACCGGTTTCGGTGCGCTCGATCACGCAGCGCTCGTGCGCGGCGCAGCCGACCAGCGTGTAGATCGCCGGACGCGCGACCGGCGTTGATTCCAAGAGCCGCCGCGCCGCGGCAAAATCTTCGCAGAGCTCGAACGCCCGGCGTAAAAGCTGATCCGGCGGGATGCGGCCGGCGCGCGACCGTGCGTTCAAGGCATTTGCCGCGAAGTCGTAGGGGCGAAGCCAGCGATGCCGGGTCCGCCGCCGCATCGGTGCCTGGTTGAGAGAAGCCGCGAAGCGTCGCGGCGCCATCGCCGTGAGCACGCCGACATAGCCGGGCCAGGTAACGCTGATGAAATCACCGCAGGCGCCGCGCATATGCGCCAGCTCGGTGTGGCGGCCGAGACCGATGAAGGGCCAATCCAGCGTGCGGAGCAGCCAAGGCACGCCATCGTGTTCGCTGGCGCGCGCCGTGCAGCCCCAGTGATACGAAGCGTTGAGCAACCAAATGCCGGAGACATCGAGCGCCGCGGCGATCTGCGCGATCTCCGCCAGGTAAGGCGAACGCGAACGCGCAAGCGAGCGGCGCGACAGCCAATCGAGCGCCGGCACCAGCGGCAGCATCGCGGCCGGGAAAAAACCGAGACAGGCGTCGCGCAGCGCGCGGGCCCGCATCGCGCTGTGCCGGGCGTGGCGCGGCGGGCCGCCGTCGCGGATATCGACGACCGGAATGGCCGGCAACGGCGCACTCATGGGCGGTCCACGGCATCGGCCTCCGGCATAATTTCAATGTCGCGGCCTAAATCCAATGTCATCCGTGCGTGAATGTCCCCGGCGCGCCGCCGCGTCAAGGCCGGCAAAAATACGACACCGCTCGTGGCCGACGAGCGAATGAGCATTGCATGGCAGCCCGCGCCAATGCGATTTTGCTCCGGAGGCAGGCGGGAGACGGCAATGGCGGTGCGGGCAAGGGGGGCATTCATCCGCGTTACCGCGAGCGCAGTCGCCTTGGCGGTCTTGCCGGCAGGCCGCGCAGCCGCCGGGCCGCCGTTCCAGACCGACGATCCCGAACCGGTCCCCTATCAGCATTTCGAGTTCTACACGCTCTCCACCGGCACGGTCGTACGCGGCGACACCCAGGGCGTGGCGCCGGCTTTCGAGTTCAACTACGGCCTCGTTCCCAACGGGCAAATCCACATCATCGCGCCATTGACGTTGGACAGTCCCACCGGCGGCCGGTCGCAATTCGGCTACGGCGATACCGAGCTCGGCTTCAAGTATCGTTTCGTCGACGAAGACAAGAACGGCTCACGCCCCATGATCGGGGTCTATCCGCTCGTCGAACTGCCGACCGGCAACGCCAACCTCGGTCTCGGCGCCGGCAACATGCGCGCGTACTTTCCGCTGTGGATACAAAAGAGCTTCGGCGATTGGACAACCTATGGCGGCGGCGGTTACTGGATCAATCACGGCGACGATACGCTCAATCGCGATTACTGGTTCTTCGGCTGGCTGCTGCAGCGGCGGGTGACCAAGCAACTCGTCATCGGCGGCGAAATCTTCCACCAGACCGCAACGGTCGTATTCGGCGGCATCGACAGCGGCGCGGCCACCACCGGCTTCAACATCGGCGCCATCTATGATTTCGACGAACACAACCACCTGCTCGCGTCCGCCGGTGCCGGCCTGCAGAATGCGTCCGCCACCAATCTGTTCTCCTGGTACATCGGCTACCAAATCACCGGACCCTAAGGCCGCGGTGGCTACGAGCCGATTTCCCGCGCCGCCCGGCGCTTGTGCGCGGCCAGCGCCATCAGGCGGCGATCGCGCCAGACCTGGCGGTCGCGCAAGCGGCCGGCGCCGAGTTTTTCCCGCCGCTCGGCCTCGACCGTGTCGATCACCGGACCGCCCCAGTCGACCCGACGCTGCATGGCAGCGAACAGGTCCTTGTAGAGAGGCTCATAGCGCTCGACATAATCGCGCACGCCGCCCGGCGCGTTCAGATCAATGGTCTCGAACGGTCCCATGAAGCTCCAGCGCAGCGCCAGGCCTTCGCGAATGCCGATATCGACGTCCTCGACGCTGGCATAGCCGTCCGCCACGAGGCGGAAGGCCTCCTCCAGAAGCGCCCCCCCTGCATGCGGTTCATGACGAAGCCGTCGAGCTCGCGCTTCATGACGATGGGCGCGTGGCCGGCGGCTTTCAGGAAATCGGCGGTGCGCCGGACCGTTTCCGTGGACGTCCACGGCGCCGGCACCACTTCAGCCGCCGGGATGACGTAGGGCGGATTGAGCGGATGGACCACCAGACAGCGCGCGCGGCCGGCCAGCGCCTCGGTGAACTGCGACGGCAGGATCGCCGAGGTCGAGCTGGCCAGGATGGCTTGCGGTGGCGCCGCGGCATCGAGGCGTGCAAAAATCCGTCGCTTGACCTCGACGTCTTCGGGCGTGTTCTCCTGGACGTGATCGGCCCCGCCGAGCGCTTGCTCGAGCGTTGTTGCGATGCGCATGCGGGCGCGGACTTGACCCGGCGTGGCGCCGCCGAGGAGATCGTACTCCGCAAGATCGGGCAGGATCGTATCGATGTAGGCGAGCGCGTCGGCGGGCGCGGCCGCCGCCGCGTCCCAGAGCGCCACGTCATGGCCCGCCCGCGCGAAGCTGATGGCCCAGGCGCGGCCGATGAATCCTGTACCGACGATGGCGACCTTGCTCATGCGCCCGCTCTCTCACAGCGCTTCGACATTGCCGCACACTCCGATCGACTGTCCGGAAATGTTCTGTCCAGCGCCGGAAACAAGAAAGACCACGGTCGCGGCGACGTCCTGCGCGGTGACCATGCGGCGCAGCGACACGCGGTCGAGATAGGTCTTTTCCATCTCGGCGTAGCTGACGCCGAGTTGTCCGGCGCGCGCCGCAATGACGTTCTCCATCCGCGGGCCGGCGACGATGCCCGGGAGAATGGCATTGACCCTGATGTTTGCCGGCCCGAGCTCTTTGGCGAGGCTCTGGGTCAGGCCGATGACACCCCATTTGGCGGCGGAATAGGGCGTGCGAAACGCATAGCCGAAACGACCGGCGGCCGAAGACATGTTGACGATGGCACCGGCGCCGGCGGCTTTGAGCATCGGCACGGCAAAATGCGCGCAGAGAAACTGGCCGGTGAGACAGATGTCGATCGTGCGCCGCCAGTCGGCGGGCGCGATCTCGTCGATCCCGCCGGTCGGACCGGCGATGCCGGCATTGTTGACGAGCACGTCGAGGCCGCCGAGATTTTTCTCGGCCTCGATGAACAGCCGCTCGACATCGGCCTCGCTGGCGACGTCGGCGCGGCTGGCGCCGGCCGCAGCGTGGCTCTTACGGAACTCGGCGAGAAAATCGCCGGAGACGTCGCAGATATGAACGCGAGCCCCGCCGGCGATCAGTGCTTCGGCGATGGCAAGGCCGATGCCGGAGGCGCCGGCCGTCACAAGGGCGCGCATGCCGGCAAGGCTTAGGTTGATGGGCGCAGCACTCATCTGGCGGATCTCCCGATCAGTTTCGCAACGGTGTCAAAGTCCGAGATAGGCGTCGCGCAAGAGCTTGTCGTTCTTCACCCGATCGCTGGGCCCGGTGAGCACGACGCGGCCGCGATCGAGCACGTAGGCGCGGTCGCTGAGCGCCAGCGCCTTGCCGACGGCCTGTTCGACCAGCAGGATCGCCTGCCCGGCCTTTTTCAGTTCGAGCAGCGCGGCATAGACCTGGCTGACGATTTGCGGGCCGAGTCCGAGCGAAGGCTCGTCGAGCATGAGCAGCCGCGGCGAATTCATCAAGGCGCGACCGATCGCCAGCATCTGCTGCTGACCGCCGGAGAGATTGGCCGCAACGTCGCTCAGGCGCGGCTGCAACGCCGGAAAAAGACCGAGGACGCGATCGAGATTTGCAGAAAATGTCCCGCGTGCATGTGACGGATAGGCGCCGATTTCAAGGTTCTCGCGCACCGTGAGCAATGCCAGCATGCCGCGCCCTTCGGGAACGTAACCCAACCCGAGATGCGCTGGAACCGATGGCCGGGCGTGGCTCAGGTCGTGACCGAGAAAACGGACGCGGCCGTGCCAATAGGGAAGCTGCCGCATGATGGCGCGCAACGTCGTCGACTTGCCGGCGCCGTTGGCGCCGAGCACGCACACGCTCTCGCCCTCGTCGACCTGGAGGTCGACGCCGTGAACCACCTCGATGCCTTCGTAGCCGGTCTTGAGCCCGGAAACCTCAAGCATGGGCAAGGTCGCTCTCCTCCTTCCCCAGATAGGCTTCGATCACGCGCGGATCGCGGATCACCTCGTTCGGCTCGCCTTCGGCGACGATCGCGCCGGCATCCAGCACCACCAGATGGCGGCTCAGCCGCTTGATGACGTCCATCAGATGTTCGACGACCAGAAATGCGACGCCCTGTTCCGCCAGCTTCTCGATGGCGGCGAGCACTTGCGCGAGCTCGCCGGCCGACAGTCCGGCCATCAGCTCGTCGAGCAGCACCAACCGCGGCGCCAACATCAGCACGCGGGCAAAATCCAATAGCTTCAAATGGCCGGTCGGTAATTTCCGCGGCGATTGATCGGCGGCATCGCGCAAGCCAAGCAGAGCCAGGGTATCGAGCGCCTCGCGGCCCGCTTGCGCGATAGTCAGGCCGCGCACCAGACCGCCGACCATGACGCCCTCGACGCAGGACATATCGAGGATCGGCGTCGGGCGCTGGAACGTGCGCACCAGGCCAAGCCGCGCCCGCTGCGCCGTCGACAGGCCGGCCAGCTCGCGGCCGGCAAAATGCACGCTGCCGGCATCCGGCACATAGACCCCGGCGAGCACATTGATCAACGTGCTTTTGCCGGCGCCGTTGGGGCCGATCAAGCCGACGATGCCGTGCTCCGCGATGGCAAAACTGACGTGGGAGAGCGAGCGCACCGCGCCGAACGACTTGGAAATGTCCTCAAGTTCGAGCAGCGCGCTCATGCCACGGCGCTCTGCATGCGGCCGGCGACCGCGCGCACCAACCTGACCGCCATCTCGCAAAGCCCGCGCGGCTCGGTCAGTACGATCGCAACCACGGAAAATCCAAGAATCATGACGTCCCAGCCGCCGGCGGCTCCGATTGCGGCGTTGGCTGCGGCGTCGATCGCCTCGTAGAACATGGCGCCAACGATCGGACCGACCAGATAACCGGTGCCGCCGACCACCGCCGTCAGCGCGATCTGGACCGACAGGTTGAGACCGGAGAGGAAGTTTGGATCGGCGAAGCCGATATAGAACACATAGACCACCCCGCCTAACGCGGTGAGCGCCGCGCTCAGGCAGAACACCGTTACCTTGACGAGCGCGACGCGAATGCCGGCCGCCGCAGCGACCTCTTCGCTGCTCTTGATGGCGGCAATGTAGAAACCAAGCCTGCTGCGTCTGATCAGGCTGATGAAGATGGTGACCGCAGCGAGCAGCGTCGTCGCGATCAGGTAATACGCCTGCACATTGGTGAATTCGAGCTCGAGCGGGGCGTCATGGGCGAAGGTGATGGCGATGCCGCTCGGACCGCCGGTGAGATCCGAATAGTGCAGGATCAGCGACAGCACGACGGCCGCCGCCGAAAGCGTCGCCAGGGTGAAATAGGGTCCGCGCAGCCGCAACGTCGCCGCGCCGATGATCGCGGCAAGAACGACCGCGGCGGCAACGCCGAGTACGCCGCCGATGAGCGGCGATAGGCCTCTTTGTTGGAGGATAATCGTCACGTAGGCAGCCACCGCGACGAAGACGGAGTGGCCGAGCGAGATATTTCCGGTCAAGCCGGACAGCACGTTCCAGCTCTGCGCCCACAGGCCGAGAAAGACCATGGTGGTCGCGACGCTCACCAGATAATCGCTTTCGATCGCCACGCCGGCAATGGCGGCGATCGCCCAGACGACGCCGATGATAGTGAGCCTCACAGCGTACGCCTCCCGCGCGTGAACAGCCCTTGCGGGCGCAGCAGCAGCACGGCGAGGAACACCACATAGATGGTCGCCGTCGACAGATCGAGATCGAAATAGGACGCGGTCAGCGACTGCATGACGCCCATCAGCAGGCCGCCGAACACCGCGCCGACGACGTTGCCGAGGCCGGCGATCACGATGGCAAGAAACGCCACCACCACGAAATTCTGGCCGACATTGGGGAATGTGTAATGGTAGGGAATGAGCAGCGCGCCGGCGAGGCCGACCAATCCGATGGCGATCGCCGTCGTCACGATATAGACGCGGCGCGCGTCGATGCCGAGCATTTCCGCGGTCTCGACGCTCTCGGCAACCGCACGCGCGCTTTTGCCGAACCGCGTCATGCGCAGCAGCAAAGCCATCACCATGCTGACGATCAGCGCCACCGTGAAGGCGACGGCGGGTCCGAGTTGCAGATTGAGTCCGCCGAAATGGATCGCGGCGCCGTTGACCGGGTTCGGCACCAGCTTGAAGCCGGAGCCGCGCAAAACCTGGGCCAGGCCTTGGGCGCCGATCGACAGCCCGATGGTGAGCAGGATCTGCGGCGACTCGCCAAATCGCGCGGCGCGATCGAGCAGCAGCAGATAGAAGGCGAAGCCGACTGCCGCCATGACGAACATGGTCGGAATGGCGACCCAATAGATGCCAAACAGCCCGGGCAGCGTGCCGAGGCTGGCAAGCCACACGGCGACATACATGCCGGCCATCAGAAACTCGCCGTGCGCAAAGTTGACGAGCTTCATCACGCCGAACATCAGATTGAGGCCCATGGCGACCAGCGCGTAAACGCCGCCGATCAGGAGCCCGTTGACGATCGACTGCAGAAGGATCATGGCGCCGCCCTCGCGGCCATTAGGCGCCCCGTTGCGCGGCTAAAGTACGTTCCGACGAAGGAGCGGGATGCTACGGCTTCACCACCGTGGCCGTTGCGACGCCTTCCGGGAACACGGTGCGCGGCACGCCGCCCTGCCACTGGATCATCACCGGAAAGACCCGTGTGTTGGCGCCGTTGGCGTCGAACTCGACTTCGCCCGGTTGCATCATGGCGCCGCTTCCTGCGGTCACGCGAATCTTAGCCAGCGCGTCGCGCACTTTGGCCGGATCGTCGGAGCCCGCCGCCTCGATGGCCGCCGCCAGCACGGAGATTCCCGCGTAAGCTTCGCCGGCCTGCTCCGGCATGAAAGTACCAAACGACTTCAGGTAGCGCTCGGTGACGCCCTCCAGCTTGGGATCGTCCTTGACGTTCTTCGAATCCAGGTTCCACGAAGCGACGCTGGTCAGTCCGTCTACTTTGGCGCCCAGCGATTGCCCGATCGGCGGCCAGATGAAGCCGGCACCGCCGCCGATCACCAGCACGTGGGATTCGGCGCTGCGTAAAGCGGTGAGGAGCAGGCTGGCGTCGCTGATATAGGAGACCGGAAACAGAACCTGAGCGCCCGATTGCTGGATCTTGGAAACCAGCGGGCTGGCGTCGGTGATGTTCTCCGGGTAGGCGGAATTGAGCACGATTTCGAGGCCGGCTTTCTGCGCGAGTTGTTCGATGCCCTTTTCGGTGGCGATGCCGTAGGGGTTGTTGACGTAGAGGATCGCCGCCTTGGTGATCCCCATCTTGTACCTGGCATTGAGAAACTCGAGGAACTTGACCTCCTGATTGCCGAACGCCGAGCCCTTCGGCGCGATCTGGAACAGATAACCGCCGTTGTTCGGCGTCACCAGCGCGTCGCTGATCGCGGAGGTGACCACGGCGACGTGGTGCTTGACGAACGACGGCAGCGCCGCGGTGGTGAGCGGCGACAGCGCCAGGCCGTAGCCGCCGGCGACCTTGTTCTGGGTCAGTACGCGCTCGGTGGTGGTGATCGCGCCTTGCGGATCGTTGGTCGCGTCGGCGATGATCGGGGTGAGCTTGGCGCCGCCGAGCGATTTGATGCCGCCGGCGGCGTTGACGTCCTCGACCGCGAGCTTGGTGGCATTGACGATCATCTCACCGACGCTGGCATTCGGCCCCGACAGCGGGACGATGACGGCGATCTCCACCTTGTCTGCTGCTTGTGCGGATTTCAGGCAGGACGCGGGTACGACGAGAATGACGCCGAGCAAAGCCAATAAGCCGCATTGAATCTTGCGCATTGCACCCCCCGGTGACGCCGGCCCGATGGGCCGTTTGCAGCGATCCTACGCCGGGCCGCTGAAGCGTTCAATGCGACAGCGGGTGACGGCGTGGCGGAGGATTCTGTCCCCGTTGCACCGACCAGTTGTGAGATTGCGGGCTCGCAGGGCGAGCCCGTCAGGACCTGATCGTGATTGACGGCGGCCCGGCACTCGGCATGTCCAATGACGCTGGCGCGCGGACATCCGCCATCGATGATGCTGCGCGTGATGTCTGCCGCACGACCGGGATCGCGGGCAATCATGACATGCCCGAGACGCCGCGCGTCGATTTCTGAAGGCACCGCTGCTTCGAGCATGCTGTGGACGGATGCGTATGGAAGGGATTCTTCACCTGTGTAGTGTGGCTGGTGCGGCGTCAAAACCTCGTGACAAGACAGTCGCGGTCGGCTAGAGAGAGCCCGACTCATACAGAGGAGTCGACGCTCGTAAATCTTGCATTGCTGCGGGAGAGATCGGCTGTTCGCCGGCGCCGAAGGAGCAACCGCCCCGGAAACTCTCAGGCAGACGAACCGCGCAATTGCACATAAGACTCTGGAAAGAGACGCGCGTTTGCGTCCGCCGACGGGATAACATTCTCAGGCAAAGATACAGAGGGGGCACCCGATCAATCAGCGCATAGCTGGTGCGGTGCCCGATGCCGAAATTCGATTTTGCCGATTGCACGTGTCGCTCGCCGATTGGTCTTTGGCCGATCGGCGGGAACGGTGCGTTCGATCATGATCCGCCCCGCTCGGGCGCCTGCGGGCGGGCGGTGCGATGATGGCGCATCCGGCTCCGACGGCATTGGCAGTCAAGCAGACGCCGCTCCATGCGCTCCACCTGGCGATGGGCGCCCGCATGGCGCCGTTCGCCGGCTATGACATGCCCATCCATTACCCGCTGGGTGTGCTTAACGAACATCTGCACACCCGCAGCGCCGCCGGCCTGTTCGATGTCTCGCATATGGGGCAGATCGCATTGCGCCCGCGTTCCGGCGGGATCGCCGACGCCGCCCGCGCCCTTGAACGTATCGTGCCGGCCGATGTCTTAAGCCTTGCACCAGGACGGCAGCGCTATGCGTTTTTCACCAACAGCAGCGGCGGCATCATCGACGATCTGATGATCGGTCACTGCGGCGAGTGTCTGGCCCTTGTCGTCAATGCCAGCCGCAAGGACATCGATGAATGGCATCTGCGTACCGCCCTGTCGGATATCTGCACCATCGAGGTGCTGGAAGACCGAGCCTTGCTAGCGTTGCAAGGCCCAGCTGCGGAGGCGGTGCTGGCACGGCTCTCGCCGTCGTCCGCGTCGATGCGGTTCATGGATATTCGGCCGGCCTCGATCGCCGGCGTGAGCTGTCTGATCAGCCGGTCCGGTTATACCGGCGAAGACGGCTTCGAGATGAGCACTCCAGCACGCGACGCGGAGAAAGTCGCGCGAGCGCTGCTTGCGGATCAAGCGGTGACGCTCGTTGGTCTCGGCGCCCGCGATAGCCTGCGGACCGAGGCCGGGCTCTGTCTTTACGGTTGCGATATCGATGAGAGCACGACGCCGGTCGAAGCGGCGCTGGGCTGGGCGATAGCGAAAGTTCGCCGCCGCGGCGGTGTGCGCGGCGGCCATTTTCCCGGCGCGGATGTGATCCTGGAGCAGCTCGAGCGCGGCGCGCCGCGATGCCGCGTCGGGCTGAAGCCGCGCGGGCGCGCGCCGGTGCGCGCCAGCGTCCTGTTGTACACCGATGCTTCCGCATCTCAATCGGTCGGTGCTGTCACGTCCGGCACATTCGGTCCCTCGGCGGCGGGCCCGGTCGCCATGGGTTACGTGCCGCGCGCGTTGTCTCGTCCGACCACGCTGTTGTTTGCCGACGTGCGCGGTAACCGGCTGCCGGTCGAGGTGACGGAACTGCCGTTCGTCCCGCATCGATACAAGCGAATAGAACGCGGAGCAATTCTGCAATGCTGAAATTCACGCAAGATCACGAATGGGTTCGCATTGAGGGCGACGCGGCGACGGTCGGCATCACGCAGTACGCCCAGGAGCAGCTCGGCGATCTGGTGTTTGTCGAGTTGCCGGAAGTCGGCAAGCACTTCGAAAAGGGCGCGGCCTCGGCCGTGGTCGAGTCGGTCAAGGCGGCCTCCGAAGTCTATGCGCCGATCGGCGGCGAGGTCGTGCAGGTCAATCCGGCGATCGTCGCCGATCCGGCGCTGGTCAATTCCGATCCGATGGGCGCCGGCTGGTTCTACCAAATGAAGCTTGCCGACCCGGCTGAGGTCGACGCGCTCATGGATGAAGCGGCCTACAAGGAGTTGCTCGGATGAACCACATGCCGACCGATTTCAGTGACGCAAAATATCGAGCCGCGGCGACGGCCGTCGAAACGTCATTCGATCCTTGGCAATTCCGCTACCGGCATCTGGGTCCATCGGCGGACGACGTCCAGCGTATGTTGCGGGTGGTCGGAGCGCCGACGCTCGACGCCCTGACCGACGAGACCATCCCCAGCGATATCCGCCAAGCGCAGCCGCTCGATCTCGGTCCGGCGCTGGCGGAACCGGAACTGCTGGCGAAGCTGCGCGACGTGGCATCGCGCAACCGCCCGATGACCTCGCTGATCGGCCAAGGCTATTACGGCACGCATCTGCCCGCCGTCATCCAGCGCAACGTGCTGGAAAACCCGGCGTGGTACACGGCCTATACGCCGTATCAGCCGGAGATCAGCCAGGGCCGGCTCGAAGCACTGTTGAATTTTCAGACCATGATCGTCGATCTGACGGGGCTCGAGATCGCCAACGCCTCGCTGCTCGACGAAGCAACCGCCGCTGCCGAGGCCATGGCCATGGCGCGGCGGGTGAGGCAATCACAAGCAAACAGCTTCTTCGTCGATCGCGATTGCTATCCGCAGACGATTGCGGTCGTGGAGACCCGGGCCGAGCCGCTGGGCTTTACTGTCATCGTCGGCGATCCAGCCGATCTCGATCCTAAAGCGGTATTCGGTGCCCTGTTTCAATATCCCGGTTCGTCGGGAAGCATCGTCGACCACCGTGAACGGATCGAACGCCTGCATGCTCACGGCGCTGTCGCCGTCATGGCCGCCGATCCGTTGGCGCTGGCTTTGCTGGTGCCGCCGGGAGAACTCGGCGCCGACATTGCGCTCGGCTCGACGCAGCGATTCGGCGTGCCAATGGGATACGGCGGCCCGCATGCGGCGTATATCGCGACCAAATCGGCCTATCAGCGGGCGCTGCCCGGCCGTCTGGTCGGCGTCAGCGTCGACAGCCGGGGCCGCAACGCCTACCGCCTGGCGCTGCAAACACGCGAGCAGCATATCCGGCGGGACAAAGCCACCTCCAATATCTGTACGGCGCAAGTGCTGCCGGCGGTGATGGCGTCGATGTACGGCGTCTATCATGGGGCCGGCGGCCTGCGGCAGATCGCTTTGCGCGTCGCGCACACCGCCGCGACGCTGGCGCGCGGCCTGCAGGACCGCGGCTGGAACGTGTTGACGACGCATTACTTCGATACGATCACGATCGATGTCGGCGATCGGCAGGACGCGATCATCGAACGCGCGCTGCAGCGGGGAATCAATCTGCGGCGTCTCGGCGCCGACGATCAATCGCCGTGCAGAATCGGCATCAGTGTCGATGAAACGACGACGACGGACATCGTCGAACGCGTCTGGGCCGCCTTCGGCGCCAAGGATGGAGACGGCGGTAGCGAGGCTGGTTCGTTCGCCTCCATCTCACGCCATACGGCGAATGCCATTCCGCCGGCGCTCCGCCGCACCACGGAGTTCATGACTCATCCCGTTTTCGTCGAGCACCGCTCGGAGACGGAGATGTTGCGCTATCTGCGCCGGCTGGCGGACCGCGATCTCGCGCTCGACCGCACCATGATTCCGCTCGGCTCCTGCACCATGAAGCTCAACGCCACGGCGGAGATGGTGCCGCTGACCTGGGCCGGCTTTGCCGACGCGCATCCGTTCGCGCCGCGCGAGCAGGTGCAAGGTTATGCGGAGCTGATCGCCGATCTGGAGGCGAAGCTGGTCGCGATTTCGGGTTACGACGCCGTTTCGCTGCAGCCCAATTCCGGTGCGCAAGGCGAATATGCCGGATTGCTCGCGATCCGCGCCTATCATCGGCAGCGCGGCGACGTTCAGCGCACGATGTGTCTCATTCCGACCTCGGCGCACGGTACCAATCCGGCGTCGGCGCATTTGGCCGGCATGGGGGTCGTTGCGGTCGGCTGCGATGCGGAAGGCAACGTGGATTTGGCCGATCTACGCGCCAAGGCCGAAAAGCACGCACCGCGGCTCGCCGCGATCATGATCACCTACCCCTCGACGCATGGCGTGTTCGAGGCCGCGATTCGCTCCATTTGCGACATCGTGCACGCCAACGGCGGACAGGTTTATTTGGACGGCGCCAATCTCAATGCCCAGGTCGGACTGGCGCGCCCCGGCGAGTACGGCGCCGACGTCAGCCATTTCAATCTGCACAAGACGTTCTGTATCCCGCACGGCGGCGGCGGTCCCGGCATGGGGCCGATCGGCGTCAAGGCGCATCTGGCGCCGTACCTGCCCTCGCATCCGCATCTTTCCGACAAGCCGTCGCCGGTCGGGCCGGTGGCGGCGGCGCCCTATGGCTCGGCGTCTATTCTGACCATTGCCTGGGCCTATATGCTGTTGATGGGCGGCGAAGGCCTCACCGCAGCGACCAAGCTGGCGATCCTCAATGCCAACTACATCGCCCGCCGGCTGGAGGGTCACTATCCGCTGTTGTTCCACGGCCGCAACAATCGCGTCGCGCATGAATGCATCATTGACGTGCGGCCGTTCAAGGAAACGGCCGGCGTCTCCGTCGACGATATTGCCAAGCGGCTGATCGACTACGGCTTCCACGCGCCGACGATGAGCTTCCCGGTCCCCGGCACGTTGATGGTCGAACCGACGGAATCGGAATCGAAGGCGGAGCTCGACCGCTTTTGCGACGCCATGATCGCGATCCGGGCAGAAATCCGCGATATCGAAACCGGCCGCATGCCAAAGAATGACAATCCGCTGAAGAACGCGCCGCATACCGCGCTGGACCTTGCCGACAACAGTTGGACGCATCCTTATCCGCGCATGCGCGGCGCTTATCCGGCGGGCGCGAGCGGCGACAAATATTGGTGCCCGGTCAATCGCGTCGACAACGTCTATGGCGACCGAAACCCGGTCTGCACCTGCCCGCCGATGGAGGGTTACAGCGAAGCGGCCCAATGATCAGCCGGTTCGGCTCGGGCGACGTGTCTCGCCGGTGCGAATTTCGAAAACCTGAGACGGCGTGGTGGCGGATGCAGTCGGTATCGAACTGGTCTCAACATCTCGCTTTCCCTGCTAACAGGGAAATTTACAGGGAATTTGCACTGGACGACGCACCGGTTCGAACTACCCGTGCTGTTTACATCGATAATTTTACCAGTTTCGCGCGTTTTCCCTAATGACGGAACAGCGAATTCTATGGCGTAAACAGAAGCGTTCTGCTGTGCAGTCTCAGCACTAGGAACCTAGCCTGTATATCTCACACTATCTTTGCATGATTGGGCAGTTTTGCGAGGAGGCTTGTTTGCTTTTTTGCAGATGCGGTAGGCCGTGGCGTCTGGAGACGCGAGAGTGCTTGAACGATATCTGGGC
>Ga0208937_1000392_pt1 | contig 35982 bp, 30 predicted proteins | sample June2015DPH_11_5_FD_184705 | JGI IMG/M metagenome (GOLD analysis project Ga0208937, IMG submission 184705) | Peatland microbial communities from SPRUCE experiment site at the Marcell Experimental Forest, Minnesota, USA - June2015DPH_11_40... | ecosystem: Environmental > Terrestrial > Soil >...
GTCGTAGGGTGGCACCAGAACGGCGCCGCGCCGCGCCGCGATGTCGCTGGCGATCGCCTCGCGGTCGTCGCGCGCGCGGTCGTAGAACACGAGCTCGGCGCCGAGTGCCGCAGTGCGCTCGCGTTTGGCGCGCGGCGCATCGTGCGGCATGACGATCACGCAAGGCATGCCGAGGAGCCGCGCCGCGGCCGCCACGCCCTGCGCGTGATTGCCGGACGAGAATGCGACGACGCCGCTGGCCCGCCGCTCGGGCGGAATCGCGGCGAGCTTGTTGTAGGCGCCGCGGAACTTGAACGAGCCGGTGTGTTGTAAAGTCTCGGCTTTGAGAAAAACGCGGCCGCCGGTCATGGCGTCGAGCGTTGCCGAGGTGAGCAGCGGCGTGTGCAAAGCAACCCCGGCGAGCCGACGGGCGGCCTCATCGACATCCGCGGCGGTGGGTAAGGAAACCGGAGCTTCCATGGGGCGAACGGTAACGCCGCGGTCGCTCGGCAAGCAAGACCGTCATTGACGGTTTTCGGCGCCTGGTGCGCAAGTCCAGCGGCCCGCTGCGGCACGCTCATCAGGCGCCTGCGAGACGCGCGCGGCGCGCACCGCGGCAGGCGTCACGCGCAACGGCGCTTACTGGTCGAACCGTCCGGCGGCGTGCGCCAGCATGGTGTAAACCTTGCCGGTGTCCGACGTGAGGTAATTGCGCACCACAGCGGCGCCCCGGTCGCCGCGCGATACATCCTCCAGGAGCCGCTCGAATTCGTTGATGTACTGCTCGACGGTCTGCCGGAACTCCGGATCGGCGCGGTACTTGCGGCGGATTTCATCGAACGCCTTTTGACCCTGGGCCGTGTAGAGGCGCCGGGTGAATAGGCCGCGTTCGCCGCGATTATAACGCTCCCACAGTTCGGCGGCCGCTTCGTGGTCGATCATGCGGGCGACGTCGACCGCGAGCGAATCGAGCGAGTCGATACCCTCGCGCGGCGGGCGCTCTTCGCCGCGCGCAGCTTCGCGCGGGGAGGGCGGGGCAATGGGCGGGCTCTCCTCGCGCGAGGCGCGCGACAACAGATCGCTGAGCCAGCCGCCGTTGCGGCCACTGCCAGCATTCTGAGCGGGGTTGAGCGGGGGTTGCTCAGGCCGTCGCGGTGGCGCGCCGGTAATGTCGCCGCGCGTCGCCGTCTGCGGGGTCGCGGTGATATCCCCGCGCATCGGCCGTGCCGGCGCGCGTCCGCCGCCGCCGGCATAGGCCGGCTCCGGCTCGCGCCGCACCGGGTCGGCGGTGTCGAGGGTGCGGCCGTGACGGGCGACAATGCGATTGAGCTCGGCCAAGGCCTCGATCTGGTCGACGATGACGCGCCGCATTTGCGCCGCGCTCTCGGCGGTCTCCTGCGGCAGTTCGAAGACACCGCGGCGCAACTCGGCGCGCGTCGTCTCCAGCTCCTGCTGCATTTCCGCCGCCATTTGCTTCATGCCCTGCATGACCTCGGTGAAACGCGCGGCGGATTGATTGAACATCGCATGCACTTGGGTCGCGGCTTCGTCGTAGACCGCGTTCAAGGTCTCGCTGGTGCGTTTGCGCTCTTCCTCCGAGGTCGCGCGCACCAGCGCGAAGCTCTGCTCGATGGAGTTCACGCTTTCGTTGCTCGTCTCGGCGACGACACTGGCGATTTCCCGTGCCCGCATCGTCGCCGCATCGAGCGATTCGTCCAGCAGACTGGAGAAGCGCTGCAGTCGCTGCCCGAAATCCTCGGTGCGCGCATCGAGCGTCGAGACCAGGGTCTCGATGCTGGCACGCCGGCTCGCGACCGATTCCTCGGAGCGGCGGTTGCTCTTGTCCAGAAGTTGCACCGCATCGGCCAGCGTGCGCCCGTGCGTGGTGAACTGGGTCGCCAGTTCACCGAGCTCCTGCAGCGCCTTGCCGGTCGCGGCGGTGAAATGGCCGAGGTGCTGCTCCACCGCGCTGGTAGAGGCCGCGCTCTTGCCGTTGAGGTCGCTCATGGCGGCGACGAATTCGGAAACGCGCGTCACCATCGTGCGTTCCAGCGAACTCATATTGTCGTGAGCGCCGCTGAGCACCTCTTGCAGCAGGATGTTGGCTTCGCGCAGGCGCTCGAACAGCGCCGTGGTGTCGGAGCGCAGCATGTTGTGCGTCTCCACCATCTCGGCGATGGTCGCGGCGGCTGTCTGCTTCGACTCCTCGACGACGAGCCTGGTCGCGCCTTGCAAGTCATCGAGCGTCCGGGTGAGCGTCGACTTCGCTGCTTCGGTGACGCCCTGAGCGCCTTCCTGCAATTGGCCAAGTGTTCGCGTCATCGCCGTGGTAGCGGTCTGGCTTGCTTCATTGATGAGCCGCGCGATCTCCTCGCTGTTGTCCATCATCGCCTGGGTGTAGACGAAGCTCTTCGCCTCGATCGATTTGACGGCCTGGTCGGTGATGCGGTCCACCTCGCCGGCGAACTCCTGGCCCTTGCCGGAAAGTGCGGCGAGCAGCCCATTCGATTTCTCGTCGAGCAGGCGCGTCATGTCGCCGACGCGCTGCGATACGGCGGCCGTGATCTCACCGGCCTTGTCGGTGACGTTGCGGGCAACCTCGGCGCTGACGCCGCTGAGCATGCGTTCGGCCGCGCTGGCGCTGCGTCCGATCGCTTCGGTCGTGGCCTCGACGCTTCGCGCCACCTCGGCGCTGACGCCGCTGAGCGTGTGTTCGGCGTCGCTGGCGCTGCGCCCGATCGCCTCGGTCGCCGCGGTGGCGCTTCGCGCCACCTCGCTGCTGATGCCGCTGAGCGTGCGTTCGGCCTCGCTGGCGGTGCGCCCGATTGCCCCGCTCGTGGCGGCGAAGCTTCGCGCAATGAGGTCGGTGGCGGTGGCAGTCGTCTTGCTGATGACGTCATCGGCGGCAGCAGCACTCTTACCGAGGGCTTCGCCGGCGGCCGCGACGCTCTTTCCAATGACGTCATTGGCGGTTGCGGCGCTCTTGCCAATGACTTCCTCGGCGGTTGCGGCGGTCTTGCCGATGGTGTTGCTCAGCGCGCCGGCACTGCGATTGAGCGACACCGTCGCCTCGACCGCACTGCGGTTTAAGGCTTCGGTCGCCGCCGCGCCCGCCGCCGCGCTCTTGCCGAGCGCTTCGACCGTCCTGGCGGCAAGCTGACCGAGCGCCTGCTCGGCGTTGCTGGAATTGACCTTGATCGATTCGGAAAGTTCCTCGAGCCGGGCGTTGAGCAGGTCCGCGGCAGCGCGGCTACGCACCTCGATCTGCTGGGTGACGGCTTCGGCCCGTCCCACCAGGAGCTGTTCAAGTTGACTGATGCGGCTGTCGAGCGTGTTAGCGACCCGCAGCGCTTGGCCGCCCAGAGTCTTGTCGATTTCGGCGGCGCGCTCGCCGATGGCCTCGGCGACTTTTGCGCCACGCGCGTCGATGACTGCGGTGACCTCGGCAATGCGCTTGTCGACCGCGGTAACGACTTCCCGGCCGCCCTCGGTGAGGGTCTTGGCAATGTCCATGACGCGATTGGACAGCGCCTCGGTGAGCGTCTGCGAGCGGCTGTCGAGCGCTTCCTGGAAGTTTGACAGACGCTGGTCGAGCGCCGTGGTGACTTCGGTAGCCTTGGCGGTGACGCGATTGTCGAAACTGTCGACATAACTGCGCATCGACTCCGAGACATCCTGGGTGCGGGCGCCGAGCCGTTCGACGAGTTCGGAGCCGTAGGTCTTCACCGTTCGGTCGAATTCGGCGAGATGCCGAGTGATGAGATTGCCGAGCGTCGACGAATCGCGCGAAATCCTTTCGCCGAGCTCGGCGCCCGAATGGTCGAACATCTCCTCGAACGCGGCCAGCCGTGTCGCCAGCATCTGCTTCATTTCGTCGCCGCGCGCGGCGACGGCCTCGGCCACCTGCTCGGCGCTCTGGCGAAGCGTATCCGTCACCGTGGTACCGCGCGACATGAGGGTCTCGGTGACCTGCTCGGCGCTCTGGCGCAGCGTGTCGGTCATGGCCGTGCCCCGCGAAATCAGGGCCTCGGTGACACGCGCTCCGGCCTGCTCGAGCTTCTGCGCCACATCGCTGCCGCGCAAATTGAGGTCGAGGATGATCGATTCGCCGGAAGCTTTGATCGTGCTGTTGACCTCGTCGGCGCGCGTGGCGATGGTCTCGGCAATCTGGCTCGACGTGTTGACGATCGCGTCGGTGAGCTCCTGCGAGCGTCCGACCATGGTGTCGACGATCGCCAGCGATTTTTCGGAAAAGTCGTCGGTGACCCGATCGAGCCGCGATGACACCATGTCTTCGAGACCGCGGGCGATTTCGGCAAATTCCTCGCCGATATGGTCGGTCTTGAAGTTCAAGCCCGAGGTCAGCTGGTCGCTTGCCAACGCGATCGCGCGCGAGGTCTCGTCGCTCGCCGCCTCCAGCCGCGCCAGCAGATCTTCGCCGCGCTCGCTGAGCTGCTGGATCATGTTGTCGCTGATCTGACCGAGCGTCAGCGTGATGTTCTCGCCCTTCTCGGCCAGCGAATGGGTGATGCGCTCTGCGGCTTCATTGACCTGCTGCCCGACGAGATCGCTAATCGTTGAAAGGTCCTGCGTCAGATCGACGTGGACGTTGTTGATAGCAGAACGCACCTGCTCGGCTTGTCCCACAAGGGTGTCGCGCTGGGTGGCGAGTTCCTGCAACAGGCCGCGGATGCGCACCTCGTTGTCGCTGTAAGTGCGTTCAAGCGCTGCAACCTCATTGCGCACCAGCGCTTCGAGCTCGCTGGCGCGCGCAAGCGCGCGTTCGACGCCGTCGCCCATGGCTGCCACTTCGCGGCGGATCGCCTGTCCGACGGTAATCATGGAATCCTGCGCCATGCCCTCGGGCTCGGCGAGCCGCATGGCTACTTTCGCCATCGATTGCGCAACCAGCCGCAATTCCTGTGCGCGCCCAGCCATATGGGCCAGGCCGAAGAAGAAGATGATCGGCAAGAGCGCCGCGGCCCCGAGGCCGATCATGATGGCGGCCGGCGAGTGGTCAGGGCCAAGCGCCGCGTTGAGATCGCCCAGATAGGCCCAGGACAGCGCGACGCAGCCGATCACCCAGACGAAGGAGAACACGGCGGCGACAACATAGGAGGCGCGCGCGGGTCGATGCTGCAGCGCGTGCAGGATTTGTCCGATCGATTGCTGATCGTCATTGGCGGCGCGAAGGGCTTGAGCATCGCCGCTGCGGGCGGCGGTCTCGCCGGAGTCGAAGCGCACGTCGGCGGCCGGCGCCGGCGGGACGTCGGGCCAGCGGTCGGTGGCGGCGCTGCCAAGCGTCTGGGGGATGGCTTCGGGCTCGCTATCCGGCTGGTCGTCGTCGCGGATTTTGAGCGCTTCCTGGATCGCCGACAGCGCTGCTTCGGTCGGATCCACGATCTTCTTCGGGTTATTGGCCATATCGGTCGTCGCCTCGCCTGTTACGCCGGACTAGGACGGCCCGAGGAAACTCAAGCCGCGCCACGAGCGCGTGATCGTCGCAATCACTAATCACCACACAGGGCTCCCCCCGCCCTCACGTCACATTTCCGTAGCCCATCCTATCGGTCTGGCGGATCGAAGGAAACCGGGATTGGTAACGATGTTTTAATCATCGTTAACGGTTTAGTCACCATGATCGCGCCGGTGGACCGCGAGCGATGGGGACGTCATTCTGTGGCCAACAATGCGGCCAGTCTGGGGCCAACAACGGTCCCAACGGTGGGGCGTGACCTGCTCCGGGCTGCGGGGGCGAGCGCGTTCCGCCCAGGGCTGAGCTTCGCAGCCGGTCGAAACAGGGCAGCCGGCCGAAACAGGCGGATTGAGCGATTTGTGGTAAGAGGTTCCTTACCCATCGCGTTGAAAGAAGCCGCCTGAATCTCTTTGCGGAAGCGAGATTTACCGGCTTTTCGCCGCTCCGCGCGCATCGTGGCGCCGTTCGAAGAAAGCCGCGGCGAGGAGACCATGACTGCAGCGCGCCTGTTGGCCTTGCCTGACCAAGAGCAAGAGCTGGCGACCCTTGACGAAAATCACCTTGGGCGCATGACGCTTGGCGACCGTCGCCTCGAGCACGAGGTCTTGGAGATTTTCGCGCGCCAAAACAGCCTCATTCTGAAGCGTATCGTGGGCGCGGAACCCGGCCCCGTAGCCGCTGCGGCCCACACCCTCAAAGGCTCCGCCCGCGGGGTCGGCGCGTGGCGCGTGGCGCGGGCCGCTGAACGACTGGAGCAAGCCGCCACGCAAGCCGATGAAGACGTCATGAAGGCGGCGCTTGTGGAACTTGAGGCGGCGAGTTTTGAGGTTTGCGCGGCGATTGCGGTGCGCTTGGGCGCTCACCCGGATAAGTCTGGATCCGAAGCGTTCAGCCACCCGGCGCGCGCCTGTTGATGCGATCTCTGGCTACTGGCGTCACGCGACGTGAGCCGTTAGAAGAGGCGAGCCCGCGTCCGGCTTGTTGAATTTTGCTTCTCCCTCGCGACCGCAATCCTTCGATTCCGTTCCGCCATTCCATTCCGCCATGGTCAAAATCACCTTCATCGACGCCGCGGGGACGGCTCGCACTGTCGAAGGCGAGGTCGGTTCGACCGTCATGGAGACGGCGATCAAGCACGGCGTGCCTGGCATCGAGGCAGAATGCGGCGGCGCCTGTGCCTGCTCGACCTGCCACGTCTATATCGAGCAGGCCTGGCGGGAAAAGGTCGGCGAGCCGTCGCCGATGGAAGAGGATATGCTCGATTTCGCCTATGGCGTACAGCCTAACTCGCGGCTGTCATGCCAGATCAAAGTGCGCGAGGAGCTCGACGGCCTCATTCTGCGAACGCCGGAGCGCCAGGCCTAGCCGGAGCGAATCCGGCGCCGGCGTCTTGGCGCCAAGCGCCGCTCTTCCCCTGCCGCGGCGACCACGCTAGACACTCGCGACTTCACACCATCAGACGCCATCAATTAGGCACGAGTACGGATACGACATGGACGAACCTATCAAGACCGACGTTGTCATTATTGGTGCGGGCCCGATCGGCTTGTTTGCCGTGTTCGAGCTGGGTCTGCTCGACATGAAGGCGCACCTCATCGACATTCTCGACAAGATCGGCGGACAGTGCGCGGAGCTTTATCCGGAGAAGCCGATCTACGATATTCCCGGCATTCCCTACACCAGCGCGCATGGCCTGGTCGACGCGCTGCTCCAGCAGATCAAGCCGTTCAACGCCCAATTCCATCTCAACGAGATGGTGGAGAAGGTGGAGAAGATCGGCGATCCGCTGTTCCGCGTGACTACGGACCAGGGCATGCAATTCGAGAGCAAGGTCGTTGTCATCGCCGCCGGCGGCGGCTCGTTCCAGCCCAAGCGTCCGCCGATTCCAGGCATCGAGCCGTACGAAGGCAAGTCGGTGTTCTATGCCGTGCGCAAGATGGAGGCATTTCGCGGCCAGCGCGTTCTCATCGTCGGCGGCGGCGACAGTGCGCTCGATTGGACGCTCAACCTTGCGCCCATCGCCAAGCACCTGACGCTGTTACACCGGCGCAGCGATTTCCGCGCCGCGCCCGACAGCGTCAACAAGATGATGAGCTTGGTGGGCGAGGGTAAGATCGACTTCGTGCAAGGCCAAGTGACCGCGCTGCAAGGCGACCAAGGTCAGATCAGCAAGGCGATGGTCAAGACCGGCGACGGCTCCACCATGGAGCTCGCCTGCGACGCGTTGCTGCCGTTCTTCGGCCTGACCATGAAGCTCGGTCCGGTCGCCAATTGGGGCTTTGAACTCAAGAATAACGAACTCATTCCGGTCGACACGGCGGCCTTCGAGACCAGCACGCCCGGCATCTTCGCCATCGGCGACATCAACTGGTATCCCGGCAAGCTCAAGCTCATCTTGTCCGGCTTCCACGAGGCGGCGCTGATGGCGCAGAAAGCGTACCACTACGTCTATCCGGAGAAGCGGCTGGTGTTCCAGTACACGACGTCGTCCACCAACCTGCAAAAGAAACTCGGCGTAGCGCCGCAGACGCCGCAGCGAGCTTGAACGTCTCTCGCGTGACTGCGACGCGCGGAGCAACGGCCGCGGGAACGGTGATGCCGAAGTTGCCGATCACCACGCAGTGCTGCGTCGCCGGCGGCGGACCGGCCGGGATGATGCTCGGCTTCCTCCTGGCACGCGCCGGCGTCGATGTCGTGGTGCTGGAGAAGCATGCCGATTTCTTTCGCGATTTTCGCGGCGACACTATCCATCCTTCGACGCTGGACCTGATGTACGAGCTTGGTCTGCTTGAGGAGTTCCTCAAGCTGCCGCATCAGAAGGTCGAGCGGCTGAGCGCCCAGGTTGGCGACCAGCGGGTGCGCTTGATCGATCTGACGCATCTACCGACCCACTGCAAATACATCGCGCTGATGCCGCAGTGGGATTTTCTCAATTTCCTCGCCGACCACGGCAAGCGCTACGAGCCTTTCCATTTGCACATGCGGACGGAAGCGACCGATCTGGTCGAGCAAGGCGGCCGCGTCGTCGGGCTCCGCGGCAAGACGCCGGATGGCGAGGTAACGATCCGCGCCGACCTCGTCGTCGGTGCCGATGGCCGGCATTCGACGGTGCGCGACAAGGCCGGATTCAAGGGCGACGATTACGGCGCGCCGATGGACGTGCTGTGGTTTCGGCTGCCGCGTGAGCCAACCGACGAGACCGAGACGTTCGGCCACGCCGAGGCCGGCGCGATGATGATCATGCTCAACCGTGGCGACTACTGGCAGTGCGCCTTTGTCATTCCGAAAGGCGGCATCGACCGCGTGCAAGCAGCGGGTCTCGACACATTCCGCAAGCGGGTGGTGATGATGTCGCCGTTTCTTGCCGACCGCGTCGGCGAACTAAGAAGCTGGGACGATATCAAGCTGTTGAGCGTCACCGTCGACCGGCTGCGGCGATGGTGGCGGCCGGGCCTTCTCTGCATCGGCGACGCGGCGCACGCGATGTCGCCGATCGGCGGCGTCGGCGTCAACCTTGCCGTCCAGGACGCAGTTGCCGCCGCCAACCGCCTCACCGCGCCGTTCAGGGCAGGCACGGTGAGCGATGATGACCTGCGCGCGATCCAGGCGCGCCGCACATTCCCGGTGCGCTTTACACAAGCGCTGCAACTCACCATGCAAAATCAGATCATCCGCCGGACGCTCGCCGGCACGCAGCGGCCGAAGCCGCCGCTGCTGCTGAAGTTGTTCGATTGGATTCCGCTGCTACGCCGCATCCCCGGCCGGCTCTTAGCCGTGGGGGTGCGGCCCGAGCACATCCACACCCCGGACGTGAAGTCCGCGCCCTAGCGATTTGGTCACGTTGCAAGCCGGTGGCGGCCGGACGCCGCGAGGTCTTGACCTGACGGCGCCCTCTCGCCATTTCGGAGCCAACAATCGTCGTAAAAACCGTAGCCAATACGCCGGGGACCCATCATGACCGTGACTGAGGAGTACCAATCGGAAAGCCGCCCGTTCGAAGCGGACGTCGCCAAGCTGCTGCACTTGATGGTGCACTCGGTCTATGCCGACAAGTCGGTGTTTCTGCGCGAGCTGATCGCCAATGCCGCCGACGCCTGCGAGCGGCTGCGTTACGAATCCATCGCCGCGCCGGTGCTGCTCGGCGATGACCCGAAGCCGCGCATCACGCTGACGATCGATGCCGACAAGCGGCAATTGATCGTTGAAGACAACGGTATCGGCATGAGCCGCGAAGAGCTGGTCGAGGCGCTGGGTACCATCGCACGTTCCGGCACCAAGGCGTTTCTCGATCGCCTGGAAACCGGGCAGGGCGGCGGCGAGGACACCGCGCTGATCGGGCGGTTCGGTGTCGGCTTCTATTCGGCGTTCATGGTCGCGGAACGCGTCGATGTGATCTCCCGCCGCGCGGGGACGGACACCGCGTGGCTCTGGTCGTCCGACGGCAAGGGCGCCTTCGCCGTATCGCCGGCGGACCTTGCCGAGGCCCCGCGCCGGGGCACCCGCGTGGTGCTCAATCTGATCGAAGACGCCAAATCCTACACCGAGCGCTTCACCGTCGAGCGCCTCGTCAAGGCCCAATCGGGTCACGTGCCGGTGCCGATCGCGATCGCCGAGAAGGCCGGCGCCGAGCCTGCCGAAATCACCGACGGTGCGGCTTTGTGGGCGAAGCCGAAGTCCGAGATCACGGTCGCGGATTACACCGACTTTTATCGCAGCATTGCCGGCCAGTTCGACGAACCGGCGCTGACGATTCACTTCCATGCCGAAGGGCGGCAGGACTACACGACGCTGCTGTTTGTTCCGAGCTCGCGGTCCTTCGACCTGTTCGATCCCGACCGCAAGGGCCGCATCAAGCTTTACGTCAAGCGCATCTTTATCACCGACGACGCAGAAATCCTCCCGCGCTATCTGCGTTTCGTTCGTGGGTTGGTCGACAGCGCCGATCTGCCGCTCAACGTCTCCCGCGAAAAAATCCAGGAAAGCCCGCTGCTTGCCGCGATCAGGAAAGGCGCCACCAGCCACGTGCTCGGCGAGTTGGAACGGCTCGCCGACAGGGAGCCGCAAACTTACGAGAAAATCTGGCAGACCTTCGGCGCGGTGCTGAAGGAAGGCATCTATGAGGACTTCGAGCGCCGCGACGCGCTGCTGGCGCTGGCGCGCTTCAAGACCACGGCGGCCGCGGACGGCTGGCGCAGCGTCAAGGATTACGTCGCCGCGCTCAAGCCCAATCAAACGGCGATCTTTTATCTCGCCGGCGACGATCTCGCGCGCCTGCAGTCGTCGCCGCATCTCGAAGGCTTCCGCGCTCGCGGCATCGAGGTTCTGTTGCTGCCCGATCCGGTCGATAGTTTCTGGGTCATGGCGGGACTTGGGTTCGAGGGCAAACCGTTCAAATCGGTGACCCAAGGCGCGGCCGATTTGGCGCTCATTCCGTTGCTCGATGCGCAACAGGCACCGCCGCCGCAATTGCATGATGCGGTCAAGGACTTTCTGGCTTTCATGAAGGACACACTCGGCGACACGGTGGCCGAAGTGCGAGCGTCAGACCGGCTCACTGACAGTGCGGTCTGCTTAGTTGCTTCGGACGCAGGCCTCGACCGGGCGCTGGAAAGGCTGCTGGCGGGAGCAGGCCGGTTGAACGCGGCGTCGAAGCCGATCCTGGAGATCAATCCGCGACACCAGCTTGTGGTCGCGCTCGCGGCGCTCGGCGAAAACGAGCGGACGTTGAGGGAGGACGCGGCGCATCTGCTGCTCGACGAGGCGCGGGTGCTGGAGGGCGACCGGCCGGCGGATGCAAAATTGTTTTCCGACCGCCTCGCGCGCGTGCTGGGAAAGTGCGTGGGCAAAGGTGCTCAATGAAAGTCGCGGCTCTTGATAAGTAGGGAAGCCGACTCAGGATGCGGTGCGCGGGAAGTATCCGCTGAATAAAGGTCGCCATCGCGCAGCGATGACAATTCGGCGCTGAGATCAATAAAGTTTTCCGCGACGACATGGATGACGAGGCCGGCGCGTTGCAGGCGGCCGCGCACGGCAAGGAACCGCGCGGTCATCACGACGCGGCGATTTTTTTCAAAAGCCTTCGGCCAGACGATGATGTTGGCGATATCGGTCTCGTCTTCGAGCGTCATGAAGATCACGCCTTTGGCCGTTCCCGGCCGCTGCCGCACCAGGACGAGGCCGGCGACGGTGACCATCGAATCTTGCCGCAAGCCGTCGCCGCGCAGCTCCGTGTTGCGCATGACGCCGCGCGCAGTGAGCCGGTGGCGGAAGAAACGCACCGGATGCTCTTTCAGCGACAGCCCGGTGGCCACGTAATCTTCCACGACGTGCTCGCAGAGCGGCATGACCGGGAGTGCGACGGACGGTTCCGGGAAAAGCTCGTCGCTCAAGTGCGGCGCCAGTAGGGGAAGTGCGCCCTCGACCGTGGCGGAGACATTTTGCCGCGTCGTGCGAATGCCGATCACGTCGAGCCGCCGCGCCGCCCATAAGGCCGCGCGCCGGTCATGCCCGAGCGAACGGAATGCATCCGCCTCGGCCAGCCGTTCGATGGTGAAGCGGGAAATGCCGCCGATCGCCGCCAGCCGCTCGATCGAGGAAAAGCCGTTACCGCGCGCGGCGATGAGTTTTTTCAGTTCGTCCTGGTTAAGTCCGTGAACGAGGCGGAAGCCGAGACGCACCGCATGCCGGCCGTCCGCGCCCGGCTCCAGCGTGCAGTCCCAATCGCTGAAGTTCACGTCCACGGCGCGGATCTCGATGCCGTGCGCCCGCGCATCGCGCACGAGCTGCGCCGGCTGGTAAAAACCCATCGGCTGGCTGTTGAGGATGGCGGCGCAGAAAACGTCCGGGTAGCGGCATTTGATCCACGCCGAGGCATAGACCAGCAGCGCAAAACTCGCCGCGTGGCTTTCCGGAAAGCCGTATTCGCCGAACCCTTCGATCTGGCCGAAGCAATTTTCCGCGAAATCACGGTCATAGCCGCGGGCGGTCATGCCGGTGATGAACTTGTCGCGGAACAGATGGACGTTGCCGGTATGGCGGAAAGTGGCCATGGCGCGGCGGAGCCCATCCGCTTCGTCGGGCGTGAATTTGGCCGCGGTGATGGCGATCTGCATCGCCTGCTCCTGGAACAGCGGCACGCCGAGGGTTCGTTTGAGAACGTCCTTCAATTCGTCGGCCGGCCCGTGCGCCGGATCAGGCGATGGATAATGCTCCCGGTCGATGCCGTCGCGCCGGCGCAGATAGGGATGCACCATGTCGCCCTGGATCGGCCCCGGCCGCACGATCGCGACCTCGATGACGAGATCGTAGAAGCATCGCGGCTTCAAGCGCGGCAGCATCGACATCTGGGCGCGGCTCTCGACCTGGAACACGCCGACAGAATCCGCGCGCGAAAGCATCTCGTAGACCGTGCCGTCGTCCTGCGGCAGCGTGGCGAGCGAATACGCCTTGCCGTAATGCTGCTGGATGAGATCGAGCCCGCGCCGCAGGCAGCTCAGCATGCCGAGCGCCAGCACATCGACCTTCATCAGGCCGAGCGTGTCGATGTCGTCCTTGTCCCACTCGATGAAGGTGCGCTCGTCCATGGCGGCATTGCCGATGGGCACCGTCTCGTCGAGCGGCTGCCGCATGAGCACGAAGCCGCCGACGTGCTGCGAGAGATGGCGCGGGAAGCCGATCAGTTCGTCCGCAAGCTCGACGGCCTGCCGGATCGCCGGATTGGCGGGGTCGAGCCCGGCCTGGCGAATGTGTTCATTCGGTAATCCGTCGCCATAGCCCCACACGGTTTTCGCGAGCGCGGCGGTCACGTCCTCCGTCAAGCCAAGAGCCTTGCCGACTTCGCGGATGGCGCGGCGCGAGCGGTAGTGCACGACGGTTGAGCAGATCGCCGCGCGGTCGCGCCCGTAGCGTTTATAGATGTACTGGATCACCTCCTCGCGCCGCTCGTGCTCGAAATCGACGTCGATATCCGGCGGTTCGCCGCGATTCTCGGAAATGAAGCGGGCGAACAGGAGATTGCTCTTGTCCGGATCGACCGACGTGATGCCGAGGCAATAGCAAACGGCGCTGTTCGCCGCCGAGCCGCGGCCCTGGCAGAGGATTTCCTTTTGCTGCCGGCGGGCGAAGGCGACGACATCGTGGACGGTGAGGAAATAGCGCGCATAGTCGAGTTTGGCGATGAGCGCGAGCTCTGCCTGAAGCCGCTTGGCGACATCGGCCGGGATGCCGTCGGGGTATTGGTCTGGCGGATAGCGCTCCTGCGCTCCCGCCCAGGTGAGATCCGCAAGATGCTGCTGGGCGGTTTTTCCTTCCGGCACCGGCTCGTCGGGGTATTCGTATGTGAGCTCGCCGAGCGAGAAGCGGCAGGCTTCGGCGATCTTGACGGTGCGGGCGATGGCGTCGGAAAAGCCGGTGAACAGCCGCGCCATCTCCGCCGCCGGCTTCAGATGCCGTTCGGCATTGACAGCAAGTTTCAGGCCCGCTTCGGCAATAGTGCATTTCTCGCGGATACAGGTGAGCACATCGGCAAGCGGCCGGCGTTGCGGCACGTGATAGGAGACATCATTGACGGCGACGAGCGGCGCGTTCAGGCGCTCGCCGAGCTCGGCCAAAAATCCGAGCCGGCGCGGCTCGTCGCCGCGATGATAATGAACGCCGGCGAGGAACGTGCGACCCGGCGCTGTGTGCGCCATGGCGGAAAGCCGCTCGGTGAAAACCGATAACCGCTCATTCCCGTGCAAGCGGGAATCCAGCGGCGGCAAGGCGATGAGCATCTGCCCTTCGCTCGCGGCGAGGATCTCCTCGAAGGCCAGATGGCATTCGCCTTTCTTGGCCTTGAGATTGCCTTGCGTCAGAAGCCGGCACAGACGGCCATAAGCTTGGCGATCCGTCGGATAGGCGAGAACCTCGAAACCATCGATGGGGACGAGGCGCGTACCGACCAGGAGCTTGATGCTTTTTCTTTTTTTCCATTCGTCATAGGCGCGCACCACGCCGGCAAACGAGTTGCGGTCGGCGATGCCGATGGCGGCAAGCTTAAGTTCCGCGGCGGTTGCGATCATCTCCTGCGGATGTGAGGCGCCGCGCAGGAAGGAAAAGTTGCTGGTCACGGCCAGTTCAGCATAGGCGCTCATGAGCTTCCTCACGCAAAACTTTAAGCAAACAGCCCATGCACGAACCAGCGCGCCGCTGTCGTCTCGCGCTCGTAGAGTCCTTCGCGATAGAGCCAGAAGCGGTGGCCGTCGGCGTCCTCGACGAGGTAGTAATCGCGCGTCGGCGCCCCCTTCTTATCCTCCCCCGCTTGCGGGGGAGGATAAGGGAGGGGGTCGCGCCACCATTCGCTGGCGATGCGTTCCGGGCCCTGCGAGCCGGCGACCTCATAGGTCACGCCGCGCCAGCGGAAACGCCGCGGCGGGCCGTCGGGAACGAGCGCGGTGACCTCGGTCGGCTCGGCACGGGGCAACAAAAGCAGCGGGCGCGTTGTTTGCTCCGGCGCCGGCCATGCGGAAGCCTCGCCGTTGACCGCAGCCAGCGCCTCGGCGCGCTCCGGTAGGTGACTAGCTATCGCCGCGAACTGCCGCACGCTCTGCGGACCGAGACGCTGGCGCAGCGTATCGATCAAGGTCGTGCAACGCTCGGTTCTGTCGGCTTCCCCGATACCCTCGGCTACGGCCGCAAGTTCCGCCTGCCGTGCCGGGATGGGTTCGGCGAGCGTGACGGCAAGCCCGATCGCCTCGAAGCCAAAGCCTGCCTCTTGCGTCGCCGCCACTGCATCGAGCTTGAGATCGATGAGGCGCGCGACGTGCGCGACATTGCGCGTCGGTAACGTCAGCCCGGTATCGACCGCCGCCACCGCGCCATCGACGCGGTAGAGGCAAAGCCGCAGCGCGCGCGCGCCGACATCGTCGCGCTCGAGCACGTGCACGAGGGTCTGCATCAAGCGTTTGGCGTGGGCAACGACCGCCTCCTGCGTCAGGATCGGCTCGAGCAAATAACGCAGGCTGTGATAGACCGGCGGCGCAATAATGGGGACGAGCGGTTCCTCGATGCGGCCGAGCGCCTGATCGAGACGGCGAAGCAGCTCGGCCGGAAAACGCGCGGCAAACGGTGCACGCGGCTGGTCGAGCAGCGCGCCGACAGATTTGAAGCCGAGCCGGCGCAGCGTCGTGCAGGTTTCCGGCGAAAGCCGCAATGCTTCGATGGGAAGTGGCGCCAGCGCCTCGGCTTCCCGCCCCGAGGGCAGGACAGGTGAGGGGGCGGCATGAAACCGCGCCAGCGCCCAGGCCGTGCCGGGCGTATCAGCGACGGCAAGCCGCGCCGGCAGGCCGAAATTATTTTCGAGCCGGTCGGACAGATCGGCCATGAGCCTTTCTTCGCCGCCGAACAGATGCGCGGCGCCTTCGATGTCGAGGAAAAAACCGTCGGCGCCGTTCTCGGCATTCCAGACCGAGGCCGTCGGCGTGTAGCGCGTCGCCCATAACGCCAGACGGCGCAGTGCGGCATCATCGACGGCGGCATCGACGGCGTGCACCTGCAACTCGCTCGCTTTGGCGCGCGCGTCGGTCAACGGCTCGCCGAGCACAAGACCTGCGGCCTCCGCCGCCTTGTTCAAGGCGGCGAGGCGCGGCCCTCCGGCGGCGGTCATGGCAAGGACGAATGGCCGTTCAGGATCAACCGGCTTGTCTGACGAATTTTTCGCCTGTGCTACGAGAAAACGCAGGATCGGCCAGCGCGGCAGCCAGACTGAAACGATGCGCGACATGATCGTACTCCACCATCCATTCGCCCGCTCGTCCGTTGCGGCATCGCTCCAGCAGGAGATGCCAGCGCGCGCGCGCGAACAGGCCGAAGCGGTCGCGTGCGGCCGCCGCCGGACCGACGCGCCAGCGCGTCGCCGCCGCGCTCGATTCCAGAAGCTGCGCTGGCCGCAGCAGAAAGAGCGGCAGGCCGGCATCCGCCGCGGCGAGCTGCAGCCTTTGGCTCAATTTCAGATCAAGCTTGTCGATGACGCCGGCGACGGCGGCAGGCGCGCTTGAATGCAGCGCCTCCTCCAGCGCCCATAGGGTGTCCCGCCGGTGCGTCGTCTCGACCAGGATCAGACGGGCCGGATCGAGACCCAGCGTGCTCAAACCATGCCCGTAAAGCCGGCCATATTGACCGAGCCCATAGCCCGGGATGACGAAGAAGAGCGGCCGCGCCCGCGCTACGCGGGCCAGCAGCGCCACGATAAAGCCGAAGGCGGCGGCGGTGCCGCCGTCGCCGGGCACGACCTCGTGCAGGGCGCCGCAGGCGAGGCCGCCCTGCGGCAGGTGGCGATCAACGGCGGAAAGCCCGAAGGGAAGGGTTTTGGGGGACGCAAACCCCTCTATTTTGGGCAATAGACGACGCAACTCCGCCGCGATGGTGGCGCGGTTTTTTTGCATCATGGAGAGGACGGCAGGCTGTCTCATGGCCAGGTTTCTGAGCGAACAGGCATACTAGAACAAAACAGGAACATTGCCAAGGGTTCCCTTCTGGGTTCTTCGCCCGGTACCCGAAGGAGCCGCGCTTGCTGGCCTGAAAGTGATGGCGCATAGGTTCATTCCCCGATCGCGGCACGGCGGTCGGAGAGTGCGGCAAACGAGGAGCGCCATGCCGGAAGTCGACAAGGAAGGGGAACGGTATTCGGCCGATCGGCCGCAGCAGACCCCGGGCTTTTATCTCAAGGGCTCCCACCAGCTCGACTGGGGCATGAAGAACCGTCTCGCCCGCGTCTTTGCCCCGGCAACCGGCCGCACCGTGATGCTGGCAATCGACCACGGTTACTTCCAGGGCCCGACCACCGGGCTCGAGCGCATCGACCTCTCCATCGTGCCGCTATTGCCGTTCTGCGATGCGCTCTTTTGCACGCGCGGCATTTTGCGCTCGGTCATTCCGGCGGATTCGACGAAGCCGATGGTGCTGCGGGCGAGCGGCGGTCCGAGCATCCTGCGCGAGGAATTGTCGGACGAGCAGATTGCTATGGACATGGACGACGCGGTGCGGTTGAACGCCGCCGGGGTCGGCATCCAGGTCTTCATCGGCGGCGAATTCGAGACGCGGTCCGTCCACAACATGACCAAGCTGGTCGATGCCGGCCTGCGCGTCGGCATTCCGGTCATGGGCGTCACCGCGGTCGGCAAGAACATGGTGCGCGACGCCAAGTATTTCCGCCTCGCCTGCCGCATCATCGCCGAGCTCGGCGCGCAATACGTCAAGACCTATTATGTGGAGGACGGCTTCGAGACCGTCACCGCGTCATGTCCGGTGCCGATCGTGATGGCGGGTGGAAAGAAACTCGCCGAGCTCGACGCTCTCACCATGGCCTACAACGCCGTGCAGCAGGGCGCCGCCGGCGTCGACATGGGACGCAACATTTTCCAATCGGATGCGCCGAAGGCGATGATCGCCGCCGTCAACGCCGTCGTGCACAACAACGCCAAGCCGAAAGAGGCGTACGAGCTGTTCAGCTCGCTCAAGGCGAAGGGGTGATGCCGGTCATTCCGAGCACCGCAAGGCGGCCAGTTCGGAATGACGATTGCTAACTACCCGTAAGTGCGCTGCGGCGCCGATCCCATCAAGAACCAGGCGGCGGAGCCGGCCGCGACCGCGCCACCGAGCGCCGCCAAGATCTGCGCGATCCAGGACGCGCTGCCGACATGGCTCGTCTGCTCGTGCGCCCGGGCAACGGTTGCGGTGTCCGCCGCGGGCGCTGCCGTGGCGACAGCGCTCGGCGTTGCCGTAACCGACGGAGCAATCTGGGCGTCGGCAGCGCGATCGATTTCGTTGGCATCGTCCGGGGAAACGACGTGCACGGTTTGGCCTCCGACCACGAGTTCGCTCGGTGTTGACTCGGGGGCTGCCGCCGCCAGCTGCGGTGCCGGTGCGGCTGACGCGACGGTAGCGGGCGCGGTAACGGGAGTTACGTTCGCCCACACATCAGCAGGCGCCGCAGCCGGGGCTGCGGGTTTGGCGGCCTCAGCAACGTGGATCGGCCTTTCCGCTGCAAGGTGGTGCCGTCGGCCGGTCCGTTTGGCCGCGGTCCTGATCTTCATAATCCTCTTGGCGTGGGGCTTCGATTTGGTCTTGTCCGGCTGGGTAGTGACCTGCAGCAGCTGAATAGGCTTGCCGGCTCCGGTGTCGGTCGCGGTCTGGGCCATAGCGCCGCCCACCGTCATGACCGAAATCAACGCGCCCGCCGCGACGATGCGAATACTCAGCATTGCGTCCTCCACTGCTGGACTTGCCGGTGCATTCGGGACAGGTCGGCGTGACCTCACAGTGACGCAATTGGGGATTTTTTGGCACAAAACGCGGACGAAAAGCGGCCACCCTTAACCACGCTTGTGAGGCCGGCCGCTCCCTGGCACCATCGACACAAGCTGGGACGTTTAGGGCTGGACCGATCATGATCGATCTGAAAATCGACAGCGGCATTGCCGTCGTCACCATGACGCACGGCAAGGCGAATGCACTCGACATCGAGCTCTGCGAGGCGCTGGCGAAGTGCTTTGACGAGCTTCGCCAGCTGGACGCGCGCGCGGTGGTGGTGACCGGGCAGGGCCGGATGTTTTCGGCTGGAGTCGACCTCTTACGGGTCGGTTCGGGCAGTGCGGCCTATGTGCGCGAATTCCTTCCGGCCTTGCATCGGCTTTATGACGCGGCGTTCTTCCATCCCAAACCGGTGGTGGCGGCGATCAACGGGCATGCCATCGCCGGCGGTTGCGTGCTCGCCTGCTGCGCCGATCGGCGGATCATGGCGCGCGGAGGCGGGCGCATCGGCGTGACCGAGCTGCTGGTGGGCGTGCCGTTTCCGGCGCTCGCCTTCGAGATCGTGCGTTTCGCCGTGCCGCCGCGCCATCTGCCGGAGTTCACCTTCGGCGGCGCGACCTATGATACTGAGACCGCCGTGCAACGCGGTTGGGTCGACGAAGTGGTGGACGCGGACGCGCTCATGGGGCAGGCGACGGCCGTCGCGCAAAAACTTGCACGGCTCTCGCCGCCGGCCTTCGCTCAGGCCAAGAAGCAGCTCCGCCTGCCCGTTGCCGAGCGCTTGGAACACGGCGGCGCGACCGACAAGACCGTCGCCGATATCTGGGCCGCCCCGGAAACGCTGGGCTATATCCGCGATTACGTCGCGCGCACGCTGAACAAGGCGTAGCTGACCATTATCGGCGCCAAGCCATCGCGCAGGGATGGAAGCTCGGGTAGACTAGGCGCGGGTGGTCGTTCAACACGCTTGGCCAGGAGCACACAATGCCTTCTTTGTCTTCTCTCGACTTGTCGACTGTAAATTGGGTCTTCGTTGGGTTGATGGCGGTTTTTGCATTTGTCGCGGCTTTGCTCGGCAGTCTCATTGCGTTCAGAAGCCGCTTCCTGGGAGCCATCATTGCCGGAATTCTGTTCGCCATATTCTTCGTCCTATGGAACACCTATCCGCACCCCACGATCCCGCTGCCCATCGTCACGACCTACACCGTTCCGAACGGTTGACCTTTCCGCGCGCCTCGTTATGCGTAGGTGAGAGCTTACCGGAACGAATGGAGCGGTCATGAACAAGGTCTATGCGGACGCGCGCGCCGCGTTGGCCGGGGTGCTCAAGGATGGCATGACCATCATGGCCGGCGGCTTCGGCCTGTGCGGCATCCCCGAGACATTGATCCTTGCGATCCGCGATTCCGGGATCAAGAACCTGACCGTCGTCTCCAATAATTGCGGGGTTGACGGCAAGGGCCTCGGCATCCTGCTCGACACGCGGCAGATCAAGAAAATGGTCGCCTCCTATGTCGGGGAGAACAAGACCTTTGCGCAGCAATATCTCGCCGGCGAGCTCGAGATCGAATTCAACCCGCAAGGCACGCTCGCCGAGCGCATCCGCGCCGGCGGCGCCGGTATCCCGGCTTTCTTCACCAGGACCGGGGTCGGCACGCTGATTGCGAAAGACAAGTACGAGCACGAATTCGACGGCGCGCGCTACGTCATGGAGCGCGGTCTGGTCGCCGATCTTTCGATTGTCCATGCTTACATGGGCGATACCGAGGGCAACCTGGTCTACCGCAAGACCGCGCGCAATTTTAATCCCATCATGGCGACCGCGGGCAAGCTCACGGTGGCCGAAGTCGAGCACTTGGTGCAGCCCGGGGATATCGATCCAGACCACATCGTCACCCCCGGGATCTACCTGCAGCGCATCATCCACGTGCCCAACGCGACGAAACACATCGAGCAGCGCACCGTGCGCAAGCGCACAAAGGCGGATGCGCCGGCCGGAACCGGGGAGGAAGTCTGATGCCTTGGACCCGCGATCAGATGGCGGCGCGCGCCGCCAAGGAATTGCGTGACGGCTTCTACGTCAATCTCGGCATCGGCATTCCGACGCTGGTGTCGAATTTCATCCCCGACGGGATGAGCGTGCAGCTGCAATCCGAGAACGGCATGCTCGGCACCGGCCCCTTCCCGTTCGACGGCGAGGAAGACGCCGATCTGATCAATGCCGGCAAGCAGACCGTCACCGAGCTGCCGACCACGAGCTATTTCAGTTCCGCGGATTCGTTCGCCATGATCCGCGGCGGTCACATCGACATCGCGATCCTCGGCGCCATGCAGGTGGCGGAAAACGGCGATCTCGCCAACTGGATGATCCCGGGAAAAATGGTCAAGGGCATGGGCGGTGCCATGGATCTGGTCGGCGGCGTCAAGAAGGTGGTCGTGGTCATGGAGCATTCGGCCAAGAATGAGCCGAAGCTGTTGCACCAGTGTACGCTGCCGCTCACCGGTGCCGGCGTGGTCGACATGGTGATCACCGATCTCGGTGTGTTCACCATCGACAGGAACGGCGGCATGACTCTGGTCGAAATCGCGCCCGACGTTACGCTCGACGAGATCAAGGCCCAGACCGAGGCAAGCTTCAAGGTCGCCAACACGCTCAAGCAATAGCGACGCGCAATGGCGGCTACGCAACTCCGCTGTGCGCGTGTATTGACCATTTGCCCTTTACGCCCGCGGCGAAGCCGCCGAGAATGGCCCCTTGGGGGAAGTCGTGCGTGAAGGTCCGATCCTCGAGACGGAAGACCTGACAAAGGAATTTGCCGGGTTCATCGCGGTGCGTTCCGTGAACCTGCGGGTCGCGCGCGGCAGCATCCACGCCCTGATCGGGCCGAACGGCGCCGGCAAGACGACGTGTTTCAATCTCCTCACCAAGTTCCTGGCGCCGACGCGCGGGCGCATCGTGTTCGATGGCCGCGACATTACAGCGCTCAAGCCGGCCGATGTTGCGCGGCTGGGGCTGGGCCGCTCGTTTCAAATCTCTGCGGTCTTTCCGCATCTGACCGTGCTCGAGAACGTCCGCATCGCGCTGCAACGCCGGCGCGGCCATTCCTTCGATTTCTGGCGCTCCAAGCGCGTGCTGAGCGCGCTCGACGACCGCACCATGGCGCTTATTACCGATGTCGGGCTCGCGCCCTACGCGGACGTGCTCGCGGTCGAGCTGCCTTATGGCCGCAAGCGCGCGCTCGAGATCGCGACCACGCTGGCGCTCGAGCCCGAATTGCTGCTGCTCGACGAACCGATGGCGGGCATGGGGCGCGAGGACATCGTTCGCATCAGCGCGCTGATCAAGGCCGTCGCCGTCGATCGCACGGTGCTCATGGTCGAGCATAACCTCAGCGTTGTCGCGGATCTGTGCGATCGCATCACGGTGCTCACCCGCGGCCAGGTCTTGGCGGAGGGCGATTATAAGACGGTCTCAGCCAATCCGGCGGTGCGTGAGGCCTATCTCGGGACCGGTCATGTCTGACGCGCACGCGCTACTGTCCGTGAAGGATCTCGAGGCGTGGTACGGCGAATCGCACGTGCTGCATGGCGTCACCTTTGATGTGCAGCCAGGGGAGGTGGTCACGCTCCTTGGACGCAACGGCGTCGGCAAGACGACGACGCTCAAGGCTATCATGGGCATCATCGAGCAGCGCACCGGCTCAGTGCGCTTCGACGGCAAGGAGCTGATCGGCCTTCCCTCCGACGCGATTGCGCGCTGCGGGATCGCCTTCTGTCCGGAAGAACGCGGCATCTTCGCCAGCCTCGACGTCAAGGAGAACCTGCTGTTGCCGCCGCAGGTGCGCCCCGGCGGGCTGGATCTCGACCGTATTTTCGAGCTGTTCCCCAATCTGCGCGAACGGCTCCGCAGCCAGGGCACCAAGCTCTCCGGCGGCGAGCAGCAGATGCTGGCGATCGGCCGCATTCTGCGCACCGGCGCTCGGCTGCTGCTGCTCGACGAGCCGACCGAGGGACTGGCTCCGGTCATCATCGAACAGATCGGCCGTACGATCGGCACCCTCAAGGCGCAGGGCTTCACGATTCTCCTGGTCGAGCAGAACTTTCATTTCGCCGCCACTCTTGCCGACCGTTACTACGTCATGGAACATGGTCGCATCGTCGACCACTTCGCGGCCGCCGAACTTCAGGCCAACACGGGAAAGCTGCACGATTATCTCGGGGTTTGATAAGCGAAGAGCCGCCCGACGCGGTTCGACCCTCCGGGTCGAGGGAGGGTAGGGGAAACAATCGGCATGTTCGAAATTTTCGGCATCCCTTCGCAGGCGCTGTTCGGGCAGTTGCTGCTCGGCCTGATCAACGGCTCGTTCTATGCGCTGTTGAGCCTGGGACTCGCCGTCATCTTCGGCATGCTCAACATCATCAATTTTGCCCACGGCGCGCAGTACATGATGGGCGCGTTTGCCGCCTATCTGTTGCTGCAACATACCGGCATCGGTTATTGGGAAGCGTTGGTGATCGCCCCGATCGTGGTCGGCGCGACCGGAATTCTGGTCGAGCGGCTGTTCCTTAAGCATTTGCGCAAGCTCGATCCGCTTTACGGGCTTTTGCTCACGTTCGGGCTGGCGATCGTCATCGAGGGCGTGTTCCGCAACTCTTACGGCTCTTCCGGCTTGCCCTATCAAGTGCCGGAATCGCTGCAGGGCGGCCATAACCTAGGTTTCATGTTTCTGCCGAACTACCGCGCCTGGGTGATCGTGCTGTCGCTCGCGGTATGTCTGGCGACCTGGTTTGCGATCGAGCGCACGCGGCTGGGTTCTTATCTGCGCGCCGCCACGGAAAATCCGGTTCTGGTGCGCGCCTTCGGCATCAATGTGCCGCGTATGGTGACGCTGACCTATGGCTTCGGGGTCGGGCTGGCGGCGCTCGCCGGGGTCATGGCCGCGCCGATCTACAATGTCTCGCCGCAGATGGGCTCCGACCTGATCATTGTGGTGTTCGCGGTCGTGGTAATCGGCGGCATGGGCTCGATCCTGGGCGCCATCCTTACCGGTTTTACGCTGGGTATCGTCGAGGGCCTGACCAAGGTGTTCTTTCCCGAAGCCTCGAACACGGTGATCTTTGTCATCATGGCGATCGTGCTGCTCATCCGGCCGGCCGGCTTCTTTGGACGGACCGCATGACGGAACGCGTGCTTGATCCGTTAGTACCGGCACGCCGTCGGGAGACGGCGCGGAGCCTGGGCGTGGCGTTCGCGGTGACGGTGGCGTTGCTGATCGTGGCGCCGTTCGTGATCTACCCGATCTTTCTCATGAAGGCGCTGTGCTTTGCCTTGTTCGCCTGCGCCTTCAATCTGCTGATCGGCTATGTCGGCCTGGTGTCGTTTGGCCATGCCATGTTCTTCGGCTGGGCCAGCTATCTCACCGCGCACGCCGCCAAGGTCTGGGGCCTGCCGCCGGAACTTGCAATTGTCATCGGCACGGCGACGGCCGCCGTCCTCGGCCTGGTCGCCGGCAGCCTCGCCATTCGCCGCCAGGGCATCTATTTCGCGATGATCACGCTGGCGCTGGCGCAGATGATGTTTTTCTTCGCGTTGCAGGCGAAATTCACCGGCGGCGAGGACGGTATCCAAGGAGTCCCGCGCGGCCGCCTGTTCGGGATTTTCGATCTCAACGGCGAAATGACGATGTACCTGTTCATTCTGGTCGTCGTGCTCGCCGGTCTGCTGCTGATCTACCGGATCATCAACTCACCGTTCGGCGAGGTTCTCAAGGCGATCCGCGAGAATGAGCAGCGCACCGTCTCGCTCGGCTACAACGTCGAACGCTATAAGCTCGTCGCCTTCGTGCTCTCCGCGACCCTGGCGGGACTGGCCGGTTCGCTGAAAGCGCTGGTCTTTCAGCTTGCCTCGCTCACCGACGTGCACTGGACCATGTCGGGCGACGTCATATTGATGACGCTCCTGGGCGGCCTCGGCACGGTGTTCGGGCCGGTCGCCGGCGCATTCCTGGTCGTCGCCATGCAGAGCTATCTCGCCCCGTTCGGCCAGTGGGTGCTCGTGATCCAGGGCGCGGTCTTCGTGGTCTGCGTGCTGGCGTTCCGCCGCGGTATCGTCGGCGAACTCGCCCACGCCTTGCGCGTGCAGCTGTGAGTTTCATGGATTGAACTGCATCGCCCTTCCCCTTACATCCTGACCTCCTCGGATAAGCGTGACTTTCATGATGAGTGCTCTGTTTTCGCCCTTGCGGCTCGCCGACCTCAACCTCGCGAACCGCATCGTCGTCTCGCCGATGTGCCAGTACAGCGCCAATGACGGCGTCGCTGATGACTGGCACATGACCCATCTCGGCATGCTGGCGAATTCCGGGGCGGGGTTGCTGGTGGTCGAGGCGACGCATGTCGAGCGCCAAGGCCGCATCACCCATGGCTGCCTTGGGCTATATTCCGACGCCTGCGAGGCGGCGTTGGCGCGGGTCGTTGCCCATTGCCGGCGGATTGGCGGCGCCAAGCTCGCCATTCAGCTCGCTCATGCCGGCCGCAAGGCTTCATCGCAACGCCCCTGGGAAGGCGGCAAGGCGTTGCCGGAAGGCGAGGATCCCTGGCCGACGATTGCTCCCTCGGCACTGCCGTTTGGTCCGGGCTGGCATATGCCACGCGCCATGACCGAGGACGACATGGCGCACGTGCGCGCAGCTTTTGTCGAGGCGGCAAGGCGCGCGGTGCGCATCGGTTTCGATGCCATCGAATTGCATATGGCTCACGGTTATTTGCTGCACAGCTTCCTCTCGCCGATTTCCAACTTGCGCAATGACGCGTGGGGCGGCTCGCTCGACGGCCGCATGCGATTTCCGCTCGACGTGGCCCGCGCGGTCCGTGGCGTCGTTCCGCGCGGCACGCCGCTCGGCGCGCGCATCACCGGAAGCGATTGGATGGACGGCGGTCTCACCGCGGCGGATGCGGTGGTCGTTGCCAAAGCGCTCAAGGAGGCCGGACTCGATTACGTCGATATTTCCTCCGGCGGTGTCGGCGTTGGCGGAGGGTCCCTGCCGAACGAACCCGGCTACAATGTTTCCATTGCCGAACAGGTCCGTCGGGAGACCGGCATTCCCACGCGCGTCGTCGGTCGGATCGTCGGCCCCAAGCAGGCGGAAGCCATTGTCGCCGAAGGCCGAGCGGATATGGTCGCACTGGCCCGCGCTTTTCTTGACGATCCGCATTGGGGATGGCACGCCGCGCAGGTCCTCGGTGGGGAAGTCACCCGCCCGCCGCAATACCACCGCGTCAGTCCCGTCCTATGGCCGGCGCCGGCATTGCGTGCGTGAACGGCCGGGATCTTTTAATCACGCGAACGCGGAACACGGGACGCAAAAGCCGCGGCCCGACCTCGCGCAGCCGTACGAAAAATGAGCGATCCGGTTCTTGTCGAAGTGACGCGCGGAGGCTTGGTGGAGAGCCGCCATCGCGGCGCGCTCGTCGTTACCGATGCCGATGGGGCGACGGTGCTTGGCGTCGGCGAGGTGACGAACCCGGTCTTCCCGCGTTCGGCAGTGAAGGCGCTGCAGGCGCTGGCGCTCGTCGAGTCGGGGGCGGCCGACCGTTACGCGCTTGGTGACGAAGAGCTTGCGCTCGCCTGTGCCTCGCATAGCGGCGAGCCGGCGCATGTTGAAGGCGTTGCGCGCATGCTGGCCAAAGCGGAGCTCGATGTATCTGCGCTCTGCTGCGGGACACATTGGCCGGTCTCGCAACCGGCGGCCTTCGCGCTGGCGCGAACGGGCGCGCCCTCGGCCCTACACAACAATTGCTCGGGCAAGCACGCCGGCTTTCTTTGCCTTGCCTGCGCGATGGGAGTGGATCACGTCAGCTACTGGCGGCCGGAGCATGCGGTGCAGCGCGAGGTGCACGCCGTGCTCGAAGACATGACCGGCGCCGTTCTGTCGGAAGATCGCCGCGCGATCGATGGCTGCTCGGTCCCGACCTGGGCGGCGCCGCTGCAAAATCTTGCGCACGCCTTCGCCAAATTCGGCACCGGCCAAGGCCTTGCGCCGGAGCGTGCCCAAGCAGCCGCGCGGCTGCGGGCGGCCTGCGCGCAAAAGCCTTGGTACGTCGCCGGCACCGGACGATTCTGCACCGAGATCATGCAGATATTGGGGGCACGGGCTTACGTGAAGACCGGCGCCGAAGGCGTTTTCTGCGGTGCGCTTCCCGAGCTTGGGTTCGGCATCGCGATCAAGTGCGACGACGGGGCCGGCCGCGCCGCGGAGGCGATCATGGCGGCGGTGATCGCGCGCTTTCTCCCGCTCGCGACAAAGGAACGCGCGGCACTTGCGCCTTTCCTGCAGCCGCTGCTGCGCAACTGGAACGGCATCGCGGTCGGCTCATTGCGCGTGACCGAGGCGCTCGGGTAACGCGTTCGAGCTTTGCTCAGCGCACGCGATTGCCGCCGATCGACAATTGCGCGTAGCGGGCGGCGGCGCCGTCCTTGGCAAGATCGCCGGTGACCGGCGTCTTTCCTTCCATCCCGACGATAGCGCCGCGGCGGATCTCGGCGATGAGGTTGTCGGAAATAACCGCGGCGCCGGCTCCCGGCGCGACGGAAACCGTGATGCCGAAATCGGCGCGGCGGATCACATTCGAGGTGATGGCGACATCGCGTAGATAGGCTTCCCAGCCGGCGGCGATTCCCGCATTCGGTGCGTTTTCCACGACATTGCCGGTCACCACCGTGTCGGCTTCGACGCCGATGCCGATGCCGGCGCTGTCGTTCGGATCGGTGCCGGGTGGGCGTCGGCTCACGAGGTTGCGGATCAAATTGCCCTGCACGACGGCGAGCCGGCCGCCCTGGTTGAAGTTGGTGACCGATACGCCGATCGCCGCGCCGTCGACAATGTTGTTGGCGATCAAGGCACCTTCGAAACCGAATTCGGCATAGAGCGCGACCTCGCCGAGGCTGCTGCAGGTGTTGCCGACGATCTGCAAGTTTGAAGCGGTGTTGCCGCGCACGGCGGAGAAGGCGGCGTTGCGGATACGATTGCCGCGCACGATGACATTGTCGGCGCGGAACACGTTGATGGCGTTGCCGTACTGGCCGGAGCCGCCGGCCTTGTTCATGACGCCTTCGATGCGGTTGTCGACGACGATCGTGCCGTCATCGCCGGGCTCGCTGCGCCAGATCAGGATGCCGCCATTACCGGCACCGCGCACGGTATTGCCGGCAACCCGCAGCCCGCGCGCATCGAGCGAGAAAATGGCGGCGTCGGCCGCGTTGATCGTGTTTCCCGTGACGTCGCCGGCGATGGCCTCGAGCACGAGGCCGTTGCGGCCGGAATTGACGATATCGCAATCGGCGATGCGCACGGCGCGGCCCTGCGAGAAATGCAAAAGCCCGCGCCGTTCCGGGAGCGGGATGCCGGCGCCGTCGAGTACGAGGCCGCTGATGCCGAGGTGGTCGCTGCCGGTGGCCGACATCATCGACGGCCCTCCGGACATGACGATGCGTGTTGCCCCCGCGACGCCGGCGATGGCGGCGAAGGGCGGCAGCTGCAACGATCCGGCACGATAGAAGCCCGGCGGCAGCCGCAACACCGCTCGGGCTGCTGCTGCTCGCTCGATCGCGCGCTGAAATGCTTCTGTCTGATCTTCGGAAGCATTCGGCCGAAGGCCGAGCGATACCGCGTCGATCTCGGCGTGCGATTCCACTTCGCGGGCCGGCATGGATTGCGCCTCGGTGGTGGCACCTGCGGCGCCGGCACCGGCGATGGCCGCGAACAGGCGGCGGCGATCGATGCTCATTGCGGCGACTCCTCGTGAAGCGCAGCAAAGGCGCATCACGCCGCGTGCATAAGACCGCGCGGTCCAGCACAGGCGACTATTTCACGCGGACGGTTAACGGCGGCTTGCGGCCACAAGCGCGATGAGGAGCGCTTCGGCGGCGCCGACAAGCGCCGCAAGCGACGGCCCGCGAACTCTGTTTCGCCGCCGCAGTCGCGGCTTTAAGCTGACAGGCGGAATATGAACGAATTGAACCAGCGGCCGGTCGCCGCGAGCGCGCTCCAATGCGCGCCAATAGGCGTAGTTGCACAAATATTGTCCAGCATCCCGCGACAAGCGGGCCGGGACCCGGTGCCCGCGTATCGCTCCCAGCAATTCGGCAAATGGCGCGGCGCCTGGGAGTGCCGCTTGCCCACCCCGCACAATGACGCCGCGCTGATGGCGATATCCGCTGGCGTCCGGAAACAGGACCGAGACCGCGTTGCGCGCCCGCGTCTCGATGCAGAGGTGACGTCGGCGCCCGGCGAGGCCAAACATCAGAATGATATCCGGTTTCAGCGCGAACAGCCTCGGCAGGTCATGATCGACGGCCGCGTACGCTGTTGCAAAGACGTGGGTCGTGCAAACGATTTCGGCGAGAGCCGGCCGGCGCCGGCGGGCGAGCGCCTTGACCAAAGCTGCGCTCGAATTGAATGGCGCGCCGGGGAAGGGGCCGAAGCCGATCAACAGGACCCGCATCGCGTCAGCGCCCGAGTATGTCGGCAATTTCCTCGACGGCCGCGTTGGGTGCCAGGCGCCCCGCCGCGACATCGGCCTCGATCCGCGGCAGGGCGGCTTTGAGCGCCCGGTCGGAACGCAACGGCGCGAACAGACGCTCTTCGAGCATCGCCCACATCCATTTCACCTGCTGCTCGCCACGGCGCGACGCAAGCTCGCCGGATGCGGTGAGCCGTTCGCGATGCTCGAGGACCCGCGTCCACAGCTCAGCGATGCCGTCGTCGGTCAACGCCGAATAGGTGACGACCGGCGGCGACCAGTTCGGCGAGCGCGGCGAGAGAATATGCAGCGCGGCGCGATATTCGGCCGCCGCGGCCTTGGCGCGGGCGATATTGTCGCCATCGGCTTTGTTGATGGCGATCATGTCGGCAAGCTCGACCACGCCCTTTTTCAAGCCCTGCAGCTCATCGCCGGCGCCCGGCAGCATGAGCACCAGAAAAAAGTCGGTCATGTCGGCGACCGCGATTTCCGACTGGCCAACCCCGACCGTCTCGACCAGCACCACGTCATAGCCCGCAGCCTCGCAGAGCAGCATGGTCTCGCGGGTTTTTGCCGCCACGCCGCCGAGGGTGCCGGAAGCGGGGGAGGGGCGGATGAAGGCGTTGGCGTCGTTGGCGAGGTGGGCCATCCGGGTCTTGTCGGCGAGGATCGATCCGCCGGTGCGCCGCGACGAAGGATCGACCGCGAGCACCGCAACCTTGCGACCCTGTTTGGTCAGCATGGTGCCCAGCGCATCGATGGTGGTCGATTTGCCGACGCCCGGCGCGCCGGTGATGCCGACACGCACCGCGTTGCCGGTCGCCGGCAAGATCGCCTGGGTCAGCACGGCGGCGGTGCGGCGGTGATCGGCGCGTTTGCTTTCGATCAGCGTGATGGCGCGCGAAAGCAGGGCACGATCGCCGGCACGAATGTCGCGCGCCAGGCGGTCCATATCGGAAAGCGGGATGGAAGACGCCATGATTTGTCTTCGGCGAGCATACGCCTGCCGTCAAGCATTGCGCAGGCGCAGGTATTTACATTTTTCCATTCTCGCCCACCCGCTCGACCGGATTTTATCGCCGAATGACCCCGATGTCGTCGAATTGAAGCCGCATCGGCGGGCTGTCATCCGCGTGTTACGCGCACGGGGCGCCGCGGCGCTCGTCCGTCCTCAACAGGGAGACGTCGATGAACTGGGATCAGATTCAGATCGATTGGGTGCAATTCGAGGGCAAGGTTCGCAGCAACTGGATCAAACTCACCGACGAAGATCTTACCCGCATCGGTGGCCGCCGCGACGAACTGATCCGACGCTTGCAAGCGCGTTACGGCTTTGCCAAAGCCGAAGCCGAGCGCGAGATCGAGGCGTGGATGAAGGCGCAACGGCGCGCCGCGTGAGGCCAAGCGCCGCCGCTTATCCCGGCGGCGCTCTGCCTTCCTCAGCGCCAAAGCTCGCGGCTCGCCACAGCCGCGCCCTGCGCCAGCGCCTCGAGCTTGGCCCAGGCGATCATCGGGTGGACGCGGCCACCGAGGCCGCAATCGGTCGAGGCAATGACGCGCTCGCGGCCGACGCCTTTGGCGAAGCGCAGAATGCGCTGGGCGACGAGTTCGGGGTGCTCCACCACGTTGGTGGCGTGGCTGACGACGCCTGGCAGAATGAGCTTGCCGTCGGGCAGCTTGACATCCTGCCACACATTCCACTCGTGTTCGTGGCGGACGTTGCCGGCTTCGAATGAGTAGGCTTGGCAGTTCACCGCCAGCATGACGTCGATAATATCCCGCATCGGGATATCGGTGGTGTGCGGCCCGTGCCAGCTGCCCCAGCACAAGTGGAAACGGATGCGGTCTTGCGGCAGACCCCGGATGGCGTGGTTGAGCGCCTCGATCCGGACCATGGTGAATTTCTTGTAGCCTTCTACCGAAGGCTCGGGATTGATCATGTCCCAATTCTCGGCGATAGCGGGATCGTCGAGCTGAAGGATCAATCCGGCATCGACGATGGCCTTGTATTCCTCGCGCATGGCTTCGCCGATGGCGAACATGAATTCTTCGTCGGTCTTGTAGTGGACGTTCTTGAACCGCGCGGCGCTCGCCGGCGCGACCGACGTCATAAAGCCCTCCTCGACACCGGCGGCTTTGAGCCCGGCCTTGAAATGGGCGATGTCGGCTTTGATCGCTTCCTGGCCTTTGTAGAAAACCTTGCCGGTACACACCGGCCAGTGCGCCATTCCCGGCCCGGTTGTCACTTCGTCCTTATAGACCTGCAAGAACCTGGTTCGATCGCGGCGGTCGGCGAAGCTGGTGAGCACGACCTCGCCGGGACGCGCGCGCGTCGGCGGACCTTCGTAAAGGTTGGGTCCTGCCAGGTCGAGGCCACCGAGACGATTGAAGCAGTAGCTCCACCACGCCCGGTAGTTCACCTTGTGACCCATCGATTTGCCGAATTCGCCGTCGCCTGGCACGTCGATGCCGGCCTCCTTTTGCCGGCGGACGACGTCGACGACGGCTGCTTGCAGCGTCTCCTGGTAGGCGCGTTCGTCGGTGGTTTCCCCGGCCTCGCGGGCGTGGTTGGCTTCAATCAGATCGTCCGGACGCGGCAGGCTCCCGGCGTGACTCGTTAGAATATGATCGCGGCTCATTCTCATGTGCTTATCGGACGACGGACGACGGATGGCGGAGGGCGAACAAGAAATCTATCCTCGTCATCTGTCAGTCCATCGTCTGTCCTCTCTTCTTGGATTGAAAGGAACCTCCTTCGGATCGGCCGGCGAGCCGATCTTGTGGCCGATGTATGAGGGCGCCTAAGCCCGTGTTGCTATTTTTTCTGCGACTTCACATAGGCAATATACCCGCGCACGTCGGCGGCGGGTTCAGAATAGGCCTTGCCCAAGGAACTCTCCATCGCAGCCGTGTAGTTTTTTGCCCAAGACGGCAGCGGGTAATCGACAGCAGCAAGAAATTCCAGGGTAGCTGCAAGCCTTATGTCGGCGATCGAAGGCGTGGTGCCGCCGATGAAGGGCTTCCCGTCCATGTAGAACTTGTGAAACACGTCAAGCGGCTCGGCGATGGCCGCAATCGCGGCCTTCTGCGCCGCCGCCTTTGCCGAGGCGTCGGCATCGCTGGCGCCCACCTCGCCGGGATATTGCGGGAAGCCGAGCGCCGGGTAAGTGGCACGCGCGACCAGAGGATACAGCGTGCCAATGATATAAAACATGGCGCTGTCGATGGTGGCGCGCTGCTCGGCGTTCTTCGGATAGAATTTGCTAATGTCATGTTTGTTGCACAGGTACTGCATGATGGCACAGCTCTCCCACAGGCCACCCTTCGGCAATTCTGTTGTTTCCAGCATCGGCGTCAGGTGCGCCGGATTTTTCGCCAGGAAATCTGCCGTGCGCGTCTTGCCGTAGACGTCGTCTTCCGTGAAATCCAAATTGGCCGCACGCATAAAAACCCGCACAGCCATGTTGTTCACGCTTGGCTTCAGCACATTCAGTTTCATAGTGTCCTCCCCATTATGGTCCTCATGCCATCAGCTGCGCTCAATGGCGGTTCTTCGGCGACCTATCGGTGGAGAGCATCGCAATTCCCCCCATAGGCGCCGTCCGTCGCTGTACTCTAGAGCATCTTTGCGGCTCGTGAAATGCGGAGTCCTGCCCACTCTAGGTGGATGACCGGCGCGATGGGCAAGAGCTGGCCGATCACACCCGTTCAGCACCGCGGCCAGGTGCCATCGCGCCGGAGGATCGTTCATCACTGCCGCTTGGCCTTGGCTACCACGTCGGCGATGAAACGCGGCAGCGCAAAGGCGGCGGCGTGGACCTCCGGCGTCCAATATTTGGTCGGAAAGCTGCCGGCCTTGCGATAACGCGCGGCAAGCGTTTTAAGCGGGGTCTGGCGCAGCCAACGGTCGTCGGTCGCCCAGCCCATCGCCATGTGGCCGCCGACATAGGTCGGAATGGCGGCGATGTAGCAGGCGCCGTCCGCGAATAGCCTCCGAAACTTTGTAATGCTTGAAAGGAGCTCGCGCGGCTGGAAGAACGGTACGCCGTTCTGCGTGACCAGCAGGCCGCCCTTGTTCATGCAGCGTTTGCAGGCCGCGTAGAACTTTTGGCTGAACAGGACCTTCCCCGGCCCCTGCGGATCGGTCGAGTCGACGATGATGACGTCGAACCGCCGCGCGGTCCGGGCGACGTATTTCATGCCGTCATCGATCACGCTTTCGAAGCGCTTGTCGGCGAACACCGGCTTGGTGAATTCCGGGAAATGCTCCTTAGCGAACGCGATGACCGCAGGGTCAATCTCGACCTGGGTGAGGCGTTTGACGCTTTTGTGCTTGAGCACCTCCTTGGCGATGCTGCAGTCGCCGCCGCCGATGATCAGCACTTCGCGCGCATTGCCGTGGGCAAAAAGCGGCACATGCGACATCATCTCCTGATAGATGAATTCGTCGCGCTTGGTGATCTGGGTTGCGCCGTCGAGCATCAGCATCTTGCCGAAGAACGGCTGCTCGAACAGCACGAGGTGCTGGTGCTCGGTTTGCGTTTCATAGAGTACCTTGTTGACCCGGTAGCTCATGCGAAAGCCGAGGTCGTCGAATAGCGTCTCGGCAATCCAGCGCTTTTCGGCCATGACACCCTCTGGTCGTGTTTGCAGAAAGAAAAACGGCCGGGACCTGGCCCGGCCGCTCAAGCCCGATAGGCGTCAGCCTCGCTCAGGCACTCTGTCCGCGCAAGATTTCGTTGACGCCGACGCGCTTTGCGGAAAACGCCTCGCGTAACACCGGAATGCACTTGTCGGGATCGGCTGAGCCGCACATGAAAACGTCGAGCGCGGCATAACCCGCCTCCGGCCAAGTGTGGATGGAGATGTGGCTCTCCGCCAGCACGGCCACGCCGGATACGCCGTTCGGCTGGAAATGATGGACGTGGATGTGCAGGAGCGTGGCGCGCGCGGCCTCGACGCAGCGGCGCAGCGTCGTCTCGATGTGCTCGATGTCGTCGAGCCGTTCCGCGCCGTGCAGATCGACGATCAGATGCACGCCGGCGCAACGCACCCCATTGCGAACCGCGAAATGATCTGGACGGTCCTCCGCCGGCGCCGGAGCGGCTACTTTGAGTTTGGTCTTCCTGTCTTCCTTTCGGGCGGTACCTGGGATCCCCAAGCCCTTCACCGATCGCAAGAGGGCGTTTTGGCTCATGCCGTCCTCCCCAACCAGAGATAAGAACCCGAGATGCCGGCAAGCCGGCGCCACGGAAAGCGAATGCCGCCCGATCGTGTCCACATGGACTGATCAATAGCGGCAAAGTCCCCAAATAAATGCAAACAGCGGGGAGTCAAGCGGATTCTGCAAGGAAACATTTAAAGCTTTGTCTCGTTCGACGTCGACTGCGCGGTGAGGAGACGGCAACGGCGCCGCGCACCGCTACGCGCGCCGCGCCGGATCGCCGATCGCGCGATCGGCGGCCGCCTACGACTTCCGGCTTGTCGATCGTGCTCCGATCGATGCTTGCGATGCTTAGAGGTTGACGGCCACAGCCGGCGAGATCATCGGCTGCGCCGGTTTCTTCAGTCGGGTGCGGAAAAAATCAAGCACGCGGCGGGCGGTCACGGCCTGCAAACGCTCGAAGCTCAACAGCGCGTGATCGAGGTCCATCGCCGACATGCCGCGGTCGGCGGCCCGCAGCAGCAGGATGGCCTTGGTCGTCGCTGACGACAGGCCGGCCACTTTGGCGAGGATGAGAATAATCTCGGCGGTCGGATCGAGCAGCGCCCGCTCGACGAGGTCGATCGGCGTGTCGCACAGGATCGACAGCGCCAGCGCGGTTTCCTCGAATTTGCGGTCGCGCGCATAGCGATAGAGCTCGGCTTCGCCGATGCGGCCAAGGCGATTGAGGCTCTGGGCATCCGCCGGGACGGCCAAGCGCGCTTGAGGGGTAGGGCTGCGTAGTCCGATCGCGGTCGCCAGGTCGTCATCGTCGGCGGCGCGCTCGACGAGCATGCGGAAGCCGGTTTCGGAAAAACGGCCGCCGGCGTTGTTGACGAGCGCACGAAGGACCTCGGGGTCGCCACGTTCGATCAGCACGTCGGTCACGGTTTCGCTCAGCGATCGGCGCAGGGCGATGGCCAAGAGGTGTCGGTGGCTCTTGGTGCCGGCGTTGGCGCGAAGGGCGGAATCTTCCAGCCGTTCCGACTGGCCGAGAATGGGCCTCGCAACTTCGATCTCGTCGTCGAACGCCAGCATGTGCGTCAGGCTCGATGGCGCGTTTGCGATCGGTGCCAGTCGCTGCGCCAGCTTGGCGCGTGCGTCGGCGCCGACGGTGCCGGCGAGACGCATCATGACGTCATCGAATACGCCGACTTGTTCTTCGGAATAGCGCGCTGCCTCGCTGACGAACAGCTCGGTAATGCGCGCGAGCATCTCGACACGGCGCGTGGCACCGGACGTCAGGGCGGCTTCGAGCTCGGCGATGAGGGGGAGGGCTTGCATGATGCTACTGGCGCCGCCACGCCATGAAGACGCCCGCAACAATGCCGCGAGAACGGTGAACAAAGCCTTGCGGCGAGCCTAAAGGGCGAGTGGCCGGCGGGTCTAATACCGGGTCCCCAAAAGGACGACTCTTTTTTGGATTCCCAGATCAGGACGAGTCAGATTCAAGCATTGGCGAACGAGGAGGTTCGCCATGGCAAGAGCAATTGCGCTGCGGGATGATTTTGACGCC
>Ga0208937_1000397_pt1 | contig 35608 bp, 18 predicted proteins | sample June2015DPH_11_5_FD_184705 | JGI IMG/M metagenome (GOLD analysis project Ga0208937, IMG submission 184705) | Peatland microbial communities from SPRUCE experiment site at the Marcell Experimental Forest, Minnesota, USA - June2015DPH_11_40... | ecosystem: Environmental > Terrestrial > Soil >...
GGACTCGGAACCAAGCACAAGTCCACGACCTACAAGGAGATGCGAACTAGACGGACCGTTCCAAGCCACCCAGCCAAGACTGACCACAACATATTGTGGCTTGCTGAAACAACCGGATAAGCATGAGTCGGCTACACGTGGAAGTAACTCCCTTCGCAGTCAATTAGCGGCTGCCTCCCGGGATTGCGCCTAGATGACCACCTCTTTCAACAGCCACGGGATTTATCATCAGCTAATTCTCTAATGCCTGATAAAATGCCCGTGTGTTTTCCGTTCGACAGCCCAGAGAGGAGATCCCCACCTCATGTTCTTCGATAACAGAGAGCGATCCACCCGAGGACTTTCCGCGGCCTTCTTCTCCGTTTTGACCTTCTGGCTGATGGTTTCTGCATCCGTCAGCCGCGCCCAAGAAGCTGACATTGCCAGCAAGCTGAACGGCTTTGACGCCTATATGGAGCAAGTACTGAAAGATTGGAATACGCCGGGGATCGGCGTGGGCATCGTGGTGAACGACAAACTAGTGTTCGCCAAGGGTTACGGCTATCGAGACTACGAGAAGAAGCTGCCGTTTACGCCGATGACGCTTTGCCCGATCGCATCAAATTCGAAATTGTTCACAGCCGTTGCGGCGGGCATGCTGGTCGAGGAGGGGAAACTAACTTGGGATAAGTCGGTGCGCGAGTCTGTTCCGACGATCCAGTTCTACAACGACCAGCTCAACAACAACGTTACTCTGCGCGATATGCTGTCGCACCGCACGGGCGTGACGCGGCACGATTTGATCTGGTTCAAGTCGCCTTTTACGAGGAAGGAGTTGTTCGAAAAGCTGAAGTACCTGGAGCCGCAGGCGCCGATGCGGGAGACCTTCCTGTACAACAACCTGATGTACGCTGGCGCCGGTTACATCATCGAATTGAAATCCGGGAAACCTTGGGAACAGTTCGTGCGCAAGCGGATCTTCACGCCGCTCGACATGAACACAACCACCTTCACGATTTCTGACATGACCCAGAATCCCGACCATGGCGTTCCGTACCGTGAAAAGCGTGACTCGTTTGAGTTGTACAAGATTCCTTATTATGAAGACACGGAGGGCGTGGCCCCGGCAGGCGCCATTATTTCTAATATTGACGAGCTATCGCACTGGCTGATCGCCCTGATGAATGATGGGAAGTACAACGGGAAGCAGGACCTGCCGCCAAATGTTTTGAAAGCCACGCTGCAACCGGCCATTAGTTTGCCAAACACACTTGGGGAAGCACAAGGTTTTTGGGAGCTGCTAAATCCGGACTATGGCATGGGACGGGAGACGGCGGCCTATCGTGGGCACTTGATGACCTTTCATGGCGGCGACCTTCCTGGTTTTCACTCGCAAGTTTCTTTCCTGCCTAACGATAAGATCGGCGTGATTGTTCTGGTCATCAGCGATCACAGCGCCCCGCTGTACAACATCGTCAGCTACAACGTGTACGAGAGGCTTCTTGGTATGGATCAGACGCCCTGGAGCCAGCGCCGTCTACAACAGCGGCTCGCTGGCAAGAAGGCAGGGACCGAAGCACGGGCGAAAGCCGGCGAGGACCGCGTTCCGAACACCAAGCCATCCCATGCGCTGGCGGATTACACGGGGGACTATGAGAATCCGGCCTACGGCGTTCTGAAAATCGGGCTCAACAATGATGAGTTGCAATTTGGATTTCACGCGTTCCAATTTCCGATAAGCCATTTCCATTACGACCGGTTTGACACGCCCGATGACGAACAATATGGCAAGTTTTCCGTCAACTTCCGGACGAACCCGCAGGGCGATATTGAAAACGCCGTCATGTCCCTGGACGAGGCTGAAGTCGTTTTCACGCGTAAGCCGGAGACGTTGGATCCGGCGCTACTCGAAAAGCTCGCAGGCACCTACATGACCCCAACCAAAGTTAAGTTCCAAGTGCTATACCAGCCGGGAACCGGTCTTTCGCTTGCTTTTCCGGGAGTACCTCCCCGCCAATTGATTCCCATGAAGGATCTCAAGTTTAGGACGCCGCAATTTGCGGATGTCATCTATCAGTTCGTGATGGAGGACGGTCAGGTGTCTGCTCTCAAGGAGCGCGATCCGTCGGGCGAATACTCGTATCCCCGGCAATGAGACGGGGCCAATGGCCTCGGTCTTTGAGTCACGGATTCAACAACCATCAAAACGGCGACGCTTTTTCCGGAATCCACCAAAGTGTGATTGGCTAAGCTGAGATCTGTACCGCTTCGTGATCTTGACGATTGTGCCCGAGTGATAGTCCAATCCGAAACCATCCACTTGGACGTAACGCACTAAGCGGAGAAGTACTGGGACGGCGGATGTCCGATAACGCTACCAGGAGTTAACCGCTCATCTAGGCAGTTGAGCGAAAGTTCTCATGCAGACGACGATGGGAACGACTGAAGGAGGGTACAGCCCATGAACGGAAGATTTCCGGAATCTGTCTCAGGGATTCAGGACAGCGCCGCGTCTGCTTTCAAGAAGTTTCATAACTTTTTCCACCTTGTCAGCCTGGACGCCCACTTCATTCAATGCTTCGCAAAAGTGTTTCAGAAAGCTATCGAAATTCCCGTCGTTTAATCCTTGCTCCCACACACGCGCATGGGCAGCAGCGATATCCTCGCCTGTATAGACGATTCGACCCCCGAGCAGCATCGAGATAAACATGCTCTGTCGCGCGCGTAGTCGCGCCATATTGGTACTTTCAAAAAAAGGAGCGGAGGGATTCATCCGCTAAGACTCTTCGATAGAAAGTCTCGGTGGCAGCCCAGACTGTTTGCTTTCCACCGATGAGGTCATAAAGTTGATCGATCATTTGATCCTCCCGAACTAGAAAAACGGAGTTGATTCTAGTTCGAAGGAGAAACCTTGCGATTGGCTATCCTTTTGCCGTGGTTAGTGTGAAAGATGCGATCGCCTCTTCTGTCTTGCCGAATATCTCAAAGACTGTCACGAGCCTTGTAATCTGCAGCACCTCTTTTGCGTGATTGCCCAGGTTGGCAAATCTGATGTCACCGCCGATTTTTCGGGCCGACGCGTAAAGAGCCACAAGAGTACCCAGGCCACCGCTATCGATGCGAGTGACATCACTCAGGTCGAGCACGATTTGGGGAGTTTTGTTCAACAAGTCTTTCACATGAATGAAAAGTGATTTTGACTCCTCGCCAAATAAGATGGCACCGCTGAGATGGATGACGGTAACCCCATCCACCCCGCTTTTGGTGATGTTAAGGGCCATGACACCCTCCCGCCACAACCGCGTCGGGACACGGATGTGACTGTCGATTGATCCGTTAGGGAAAGGGCCGATAGTCGCAACGTATTCCCTCGGGAAGCGGATGGCAAGCGCCGGGTAGGGGCCGGAACGTCTCGGCCCGCCTGCCAAACGTAGTTTCCGATTATGCGATCTAGTCTGCTGCCGGAGCACTGCCGATACAGCCCCATAGATTTCCCAACAAATAGTCAAATGGCCACCGGACAAATCGAAGTCCACGGAAGTTATTTAGAGAAGCGGCGGAGTAGTTGCTGGAAGCGCGGATCGTCGCGGAGGGACGAGAAACTAGAATTCGCGTCAATCGCGGGAGAATCGCGAAAACCAAGATCAATTGATTTTTGCAGAGCAGCAAGTGCTTTTTCCTTATCGCCACTGCCCGCGTAGAAAGAACTCAACCAGTAGACGAGAATCGCGGTCTTTCGTGCGCCTCGCTTCAGCATCGTGGCAACGGCCTCGCTATAACGTTGTTGAGCAGCGAGCGCTTGCGCACGGCCGACGTTCGCATCGTCGGAACTTCGATTTCCTTCCAACTCCTCACAGCGATCGAAGGCGGCCATCGCTTCGGGAAAGCGATTCTGAAGATAGAGGGCCCGGCCGAGGTGGTACTGCGCATTGCTGAAGGATGGGTTGAGTCGAACGGCTTCGCGGGAAGCTTTTTCTGCCTCCACTGCCTGAGGGGGAGTTTGGTAGGCCAGCGCCCAAGACAACATGTCCCAGGCCAGAGCGTTGTCGGGTTCCGCCAGGGTTGCCAGGCGAAACTCACGCGCGGCGTCGGCGTACTGGTAGCTGTAACCCAGGAAGCGACCGAGTGCGACATGTGCCTCTGGAAGTTCTGGGTCAATGGCGAGTGCCTGCTTGGCGTACTGCTCGGCGCGTTGGAGACGAACAGGAGAAGAGTCAAAGTCTCGATAGTAGCCACCTTCGACTTCGGAGAGACCGGCAAGAGCCGGAGCGTAGTTGGGATCGAGTCTGAGGGCCGCCTCAAAGTGCTTTGCTGCGGCATCGAGGGTCTGGGGCGAATTTTCACCGGCAGCCAGCGGGCGGCCCATCAGGAATTCTTCGTAGGCTTGCGGATTCTGGGTGTAGCGGTGCTGAACCGCTTGCTGCTCTTGCGGACTTAGATGGAGATTGAGAGCCTCCGCAATTTTGAGAGCGACTTGTTCCTGGAGAGTAAATACATTTTGCAGGTCGCCCGTGAAATCGTCGGCCCAGGTTTGAAAGCCGGTGGTGGAATCGATTAGCTGGACATTGATGCGGATTTGATTTCCAGCTTTGCGCACGCTGCCCTCGAGAAGATAGCGCACACCCAATTGACGGCCGATATCGGATGCTGTTTTATCCGCGCCCTTGAGGGCTGCGACGCCGTCCCTAGAAGCAACATCAGCACCCTTGATCTTAGAGAGTTTCGTGGAGATTTCATCAGCCATGCCGTCGCTGAAGTAGGAACTGTCCGGCTCGGTGCTGAGGTTTTTGAGCGGCAGAACCGCGATGGAAGGCCGTGCGGCCGGCACAGAGGAATCCTTCCGATACCAGAGGAGACCAGCGATGGCGAGCAGCAAAGCGAGTCCGATGCCGGCGGCATACGCGAAGCGGCGGCTTGTCTGAGTGGCGCCGGTGGCAGGCGCCACCTCCGGCGAGGAGGCAAGTTTCTGGCGGCCGCTGGAAATTCCAGCGGAAGGGATTTGTTCTTCGACGGAGGTCGGGCTCGCTGTTTTCACTTTCCCCGAGCTGCTGTCCCGCTTCAGCCGCTTCAGATCCGCGCGCATCTCTGAAGCGTGCTGGTAGCGCAAGTCGCGGTCCTTCTCCATCGCCTTATCGATAATTCGCTGTAACTCCGCGGGCACGCCCCTGTTCAGCCGCACCGCCTCTGGCGCTTCTCGGTGCAGGATCGCCTCGAACACCGCTCCCGTGCTCTCTCCCGTAAAAGGTAAAAAGCCCGTGGCCATTTCGTAGAGGACCGTACCAAAGCTGAAGAGATCGGTCCGCACGTCCAGCGGCTTCCCCAGCACCTGCTCCGGCGACATGTACGACACCGTTCCCAGCGCACTCCCGGGACTCGTCAACTGCTCTGTGTCCACTCCCATCGCTGTCAGCGTGGCCGTCGCGCCTTCCCCGTCCCTCGCCGTCCTCGCCGGACTCACCTTGGCCAAACCAAAATCCAGAATCTTCGCGTGCCCCTTCTTGGTCGCAAAAATATTCGCTGGCTTGACGTCCCGATGGATGATCCCCTCGCTGTGCGCGGCATCCAACGCGTCTGACATCTCAATCGCCAGATCCAGCAATCGCTCCAACTCCATCGGTTGTCCGTTGATCAGGTGTTTCAGCGTCACACCATCCAAATACTCCATGGCGATGAACGCCTTCCCCTCCGCTTCGCCAATGTCATAAACGGTGCAGATGTTGGGATGGTTCAAGGCCGAAGCCGCCTGCGCCTCTCTCTGAAAACGCGCCAGTGCCTGCGGGTCTTTCGCTAGATTGTCGGGTAGGAATTTCAGCGCGACGTTGCGGTGCAGGCGGGTATCTTCGGCCTTATAAACGACGCCCATTCCGCCACCGCCGAGCTTCTTGACGACGTGGTAGTGGGAAAACTCGAGGCCGATGAGGGAATCTAGAGATTCGACTTGGTCCGGCATGGGAAGTTCTCCCTCCCATTCACCATCTACGGCGAAGCATAGGCTTACGCCTGTTGCAAGTCAATGAACGTCTAACAGGTGATTTGATCACCTCTGTCCGTGGGCTGATTGTTTCCAGATCCCGGCGCAGTCAGAAACAATACACGTATAACAAATGTTTCAAACCTGCTTCGGCGAATCAGAGAGCTACTTCAGCTTCGCGTACTCGGCCGTGGTTTTCCAGAGATGGGGATATTGGGGATTAGGGCAGTTCCAGGTCCAGCGCATAGATTTCGTCCGTGCTCGTGTCGCGAACGAACAGCGGCGATCCTTCCGGAGTGATACCACTCCAAACGCCAAGGCTTCCAGTGCGAAATTGATGCAAATCCTTCAAGTCCACTACGAGTTCGGGACGGGTCTGTCCAATCTGGACTCGGTAATATCCCGGCGTATCCGTCTCCCAAGTCTCGAAATAGAGATATTTGCCATCTCGCGACCATGTAGGGTAGGCGAACCGATGTCCGCTGACCCAGTCTGACCATGTCTGTCTTTTAAAATCGAAAATCACAATCTTTGTCTGGACGGTGGTGAGCGCAGCGAGGTACCGGCCATCCGGTGACCAACGAGGAGAGTACAGGCCCTGTGAGCCTGGAATGATCGACACTTGCTTGGAATTCAGATCCAGTAGCTGGATCGTACTAATCTCCTCGGACCAACGACCAAAGACCATTTGCTTACCGTCCGGGGACCATCCTGGATCGCTCTCGGGGAGATTTTCGGTGAGCATTTCCTGCGCTGCTCCCCCCTGTGCTGAGATGAGCAAAATCTTCCAAGGTCGTCCCCGTTGTATATCCATGAACGCAATCTGCGTACCGTCAGGCGACCAGCGTGGCAGGGCAGCGAATACCGGTGGATTTGTGAGCTGTAGACGGTCGCTGCCGTCGACCCGGCTGCGCCACAGCGTTCCCTCGGGGTAGGACACGTAGGCAAGCCACTTGCCGTCACGCGAGAAACGCAGATCAGTCGCCCAAATTCCCGATAGAAACGGCACAAACTCGCGGCGCTGTGCATCGTAGCGGACGAGTTCGCCGCGATTTTGTAAACCCTGCGCGAACAGCTTCTTGCCGTCTGGGCTCCATGTCATCGCACCGAACAGCATCGGCCCAGCCGTGAGCTGAAACAGCCTGGAGGGATACTTGCGAAACGCACTATTCGATTCCCGTAAGGCCCATATGTTCGCTCCTACCAGCAGAGGATTGTCATATGCTAAGAAGAGAAAATAGCGGCCATCGGGTGACCATACGCCACAGCATTCAGCAGGCACTTTCCGCCAGCCCAGCAGCAAGGGATGAAGATTAGTGCCATCCGTTCGGATCTCCCAAATCGAATATGAATTTTCTTTGTCGTTAAAAACATTGAACCGAATGCGAGTGCTATCGGGAGAAAACTCAGGGCCGCCGGCCCCATTTGCCCCGGTGGACAACTTGCGCGCATCGGTGCCGTCCGCCCTTGCCAAGTAAACATTCACGCCTTTTATAAAGACTAATTGCCGGCCATCCGGGGACCACTTACCACCGTATCCCGTCACGTCGGCAATCCGACGGGGTGGTCCGCTGGGAAGCGGAAGTGCCCAAAATTCCGCTGGCTCGTTGCTAACCGAATTTGCCACCAGGAGCTGAGAATGATCGGGAGAGATATCCAGGACAACTACAGCAGGAAAAGGGGTGGGAATCGGCGAAGTCTCGCCTCCCGTAACGGCGGCTTGCGCTAGAAACTGACTCGGCCCTTTGCTTTCTCCGATATATAGCCGTGACCCATCGGTGAGCACTCTATCCTTCGGCACGCCATCTTTGGTGAGTTGGGTAGTAGCGAGCATCCTTGGAGGAGTCTGGGGCATGCGTAGCCAAACAAATGTTGCAGCGATCGCCAAAACAGCAATTACAGCGGCAAGCACTGCAATCCAACGCAATTTGCCGCTTGCAACCGGCGCGACTGCATCTACGGCAGCCGTCTTTCCAGACGTAGTGTCCCGCTTCAACCGCTGCAAGTCTGTGCGGATATCGGCTGCATGCTGGTAACGGAGATTGCGGTCCTTCTCCAGCGCCTTGTTGATGATTTGCTCTAACCCGGCGGGGATGTCAGGGTTCAGCTTAAGCGGCAGGGGTGGCGTTCGATTGAGAATCCCATCGAAGATAATCCCCGAGGTCTGGCCGCGGAATGGCAGCGTTCCCGTGGCCATCTCATAAAGCACGACCCCAAACGAAAACAGGTCCGTGCGTGCATCTAACTCCTTGCCCGTCACCTGCTCTGGCGACATGTACGCCACCGTCCCGATTGCAGTGCCGGGACTCGTAAGATGCTGCTCATCGATGGACAGCGTCTCCACACCATCACCGGAGGTCTGCTTCGAGGGCGTGGGCGAGGCGACCTTCGCCAAGCCAAAGTCGAGAATTTTGGCGTGCCCTCGGTCGGTCACGAATATGTTGGCGGGCTTAATGTCTCGGTGAATGATTCCTTTAGAGTGCGCGGCATCCAGTGCGTCAGCGACCTCGATGCCCAGATTCAGGAGCGTCTCCATATCTATCGGGCGGCCCGAAATTCGATGCTTCAGCGTTGCGCCATCCAAATACTCCATGGCGATGAACGCCTTGCCCTCCGCTTCGCCAATGTCATAAATGGTGCAGATGTTGGGATGGTTCAAGGCCGAAGCCGCCTGCGCCTCTCTCTGAAAACGCGCCAGTGCCTGCGGGTCTTTCGCTAGATTGTCGGGTAGGAATTTCAGCGCGACGTTGCGGTGCAGGCGGGTATCTTCGGCCTTATAAACGACTCCCATTCCGCCACCGCCGAGCTTCTTGACGATGTAGTAGTGGGAAAACTCGAGCCCGATGAGGGAGTCTAGCGATTGCGCCTGGTCCGGCATGGGAAGTTCTCCTTCCCATTCACCATCTACGGCGAATCATAGGCTTACGCCTGTTGCAAGTCAATGAACGTCAAACAGGTGATTTGATCACCTTTGTCCGTGGGCTGCTTGTTTCCGGGGCATCCTGTGCGTGACGAGCATCGATTTGCGCCTGCCGCGATAATTTCGCCGGGAGAATATCCCGAACTGATGGGGCATTCCACGGCCTCACCGTTGGTGTAGATGGTTGGCCTGCGATGGTGTTTCCAGTGGCACCCCGTTCAAGAATCCGCTTCATCCGCTTCGAGCCGGAGTTTTGCGGCGCGCGCGGTTTCCCGCAGCAGTGGGTCTGCGTGGTTTAAACAGTGCTCCAGTTCTCTCGCCATGCGTTTCATCCGGAAGGATCCAATTGCATATGCGCCGCACGATTTCAGCCACGGGTCGTCACTGGAAACGAGTTCTTTGACCGCCTGCTCGCGGCTCTCTAACTTCGTGCGCACCAACTTGTTCGCCAGCCGCGAGCGCTCTTTCGGCGTCACCCGCCCATCCAGCAGCGGCATAAGCGTGACGCGCAACGCCGACTTCAAAACGGTTTCCAGGAGCTCCAGCGCGTTGTCATACACGGTTCTGTCCTTGGATTGCAGTCCAATGTAAACCGCGTGCAAATCCACCTGGGGATACAACAGGCCCAGCAGCCGGAAGATCCTCTCCAATTCCTGCTGAAGTGACTCCGCCAGCGCCCCTCCCACCGCATCTTCGGTGGTTCCCGGACCCGAGAAGGCCTCCAGGATTTGATAGGTGCGGTAGTGCCCCAGGATTTCCGCCGCCAACACCGTCTCCAGCATCTGAAAGTCGAGCGGAATCTCCGGGTGGTCGCGGTGGAGCTTGTTCAGCGCACTGATGACCTTGAACCGCAGGGTCGTGTCGCCTTCCATCACGTTCTCCAACAACGCTTGCGCGGCTGCGGGTGTTCCGATGCCCGCCAGAACCACGGGAATTTCCCTGCGTTCCTCCGGCGGCCCGCCCGGATCTCCCAGGCGGTCACTCAAAAGTCCGACAATCAAATCCCCAAATGCTACGAGCGCCTGTGTCGCATTTTCATGAAGCGCCGGGTCACGAAACTGCTTCAACAATTCCGGAGCCAAGGCCTCTTTTCGCAGCAGACCCACGGAGCGAATCGCTTCGCGCACCACCTCGCTTGAGGGATCTCGCAGCAAGCGCGAAAGCAAGGGATCGAAAGAGTCTGGGAGCTCCCCCAGAAGCCGCGCGGCTTCCCGTCGCGTTCTTTGCCCGGCTTCTCCTTCTTCCCCAGCCATATCCTCCAATATTTCTCTTGCGGTCTCCATGTTCTGCGCTTCCCCCGGATGGGCCAAATACGCGGCCACCGCCGAGCGAACGGAAAAATCCTCAAATTCGCTCAATTCCTGAAGCAGCAGCAGCGGATCGACATGCGCGTGATGCACCAAATAAAGCATCGCCTCTGTGCGCACTGCGATCTCCGGATCCTTGAGCATCCCTTCTACCCTCGGCAAGATGGATGTGTCCTCGGATGCCGAGAGAATGGCAAGCGCCTTCTGCCGCACCTCGCTGGAGGGGTGCTGGAGGAGATCCCGGATCACTGGATGCACAGCTCTTCGCTGCTCCACTTCAAAAAGGGACAGCGCGTAAAGAATGTCCTTGGGATCGGATGCGGAAAGATTGGTGGCCAGAAGGTCCGTAGTCGACCGGTCCAGCACTGGCGCGCTGGCTTGTTCCACATCGAGGCGATGCTGGCTAATGCTTTCCCTCAGGGTAGCGACGTATTGTCGCCGCGCGACAGAAACTGCCACGAGCCAGCCGCTGGCCAGCAGCAGCACGATCCAGCTGATTTGACGCGCCGGCCAGTGCAGCGAGGTAGCAAAGATGAGAACGGCTAACCCGGACAGCCCATCGCCCAGGCGCCAGATCACCGTATCGATGAACCATTTCACTTGTAACTTCACGCCGGCAGGGATCGGCAGGTAGAGCAACTCGGCCGTAGACTTGTCGACCGAATAACGCAGCACCTGGTCGCCGCCCTTCAGCACCACTGCGGAAGCCAGCGTGCCAAAGGCCAGCAGGCCGGCCGAGCCCAGGGATACAGTGACGGGAAGAAGGAACAGCGCGGTGCCAATACCGAATCGGCGCAAAAATCTTGCAGTCAACAGCAACTGAAACAACAGCCCCAGTATGCCCGCGTAAAAATAAAAGTCACCAAAAAAAATTGCCATGGCGTCTTTCTTGACCAGGAACTGCTTCCCAATGGCTAAGAACTGCCAGCCCGTCAACGTCACTACAAGCGAGGAAATGCAGATGACCGTTGCGATGGCTAGCAAATAGGGCGAGGAGAACAGCAGCCGGATGCTTGCCACCAGGTTGCGCGGGACTGTTTCGGCAGATTTCCCGGCCGTTCCCTGCGCGTCACCAACCAGCGCCCGACCGCTGCGCCAGACCAAAATCACCAGCCCGCCGCAGATTAAAACGAACAGCGCCATGGCCAGCAGCAGGCTTTCCGTTCCGAACCTCTTGGCCATGGTTGTGGAGAGGAAACCGGCAAAAATCCCTCCCGCAATGGCGCCCCCGCCTACCATCCCGAAAACCCGCTTGGCCTCGCGCGTTGTCAGGACGTAATTTGCCAGCGTCCAGATCTGCGTTGCCCCGAGCACTCCGAAAATTTTCACCCATACGTAGAGCGCAGGAAAAACCCAGAACAGGCGGGAGTAGTAATGGGCCAGCCCCCAGAACAACGCCCAAGTGGCAGCGAAAAATATCATGCTGGCTACGAGCAGATCGCGGAAAAGAACCCGCCGCGCAATAGGCACGTAACCCGCTATTACCGCCGCCACCAGCACCGAACTGGCAATATCGGCGTAGGCAAGCTGCCTCGCCTGGAACCGCGACAGAAATAAAGCTGCCCCTGCCACTCCACCGATTTTGTAGCTACTGATGACCAAAAACAGGCAGGCGCATAGAAGGGAGCCGCGCCCCAGATCTTCAGGGTCAATGTTGAGAACCCGGTGAAACCACCGTTTCATCCGCAGAACCCTCTTTCGTAACCTTGTAAGTCTTATTGCAGTATGGCTGTTGTTGCGGAACAGATACGGTTGGCGGGTAAGACGTCTAGCTTTTCCGAGACCGTTGCCCCATCCCGCACGGCCGGGCGTTCCCCAGGCCCTCCGTTTTGAGGGGAAGACCCAGCGGAATCCAGAAGCACTACCTGCTGGTCCATATATACAGCGATGAATTTGGCACCGCCGCAGATTTCCAGAGCTGACGGCCTGCCCCCAGGGTAGTAGCTGCTGAGCATGCCGGTGTCGATCAGGAACACTTTGTTGCCAAAGCGCGGCCGGATGCGACCACCCTTCTGTACCGTGTGCCCTACCACAATGTGGGTCGCCTTGTAAGCTTCCAAGACCTTGCTCACCTGCGCTGCACCCTCTTCTTCGCTCCACTGGTCGTAACCGCGAAACCACAGCGGACCGTCAACCCGCACGCTGAGCCAATCTCCCTGCCTCAAGAACTCCTGGATCTTAGCTTGGCGCTCATCGTTGGCGAGGACGCGCGACTTGAGCCCAGCGATGACTTCCGCCTGAAGCACATTATTGATTTCCTGTAAATTAAAGAATGGCAGAATCAATTTTTCATTCTGCAGATACTGTTTCAAGGCATCAAATGCCTTGATTTCGTCGTGGATCCGGTTATTCATCGCATCAAGTTTCGTTTTGGCCAGGTCCGGATGAATTCCCGCGTGCAAGAAGATGATTCCTCTAATTTCGGCCAGGGCGGCATGTCCTCGCAGCCACTCACCGTATTCTCCCTTTGGTCCAAAGGCCTCGCGCTGCTCAATGAAACCTGCCGGATGCCGTGCCATCCACTCTGCCTCAGTCAACTCCATGGGCTGGGGAAGTTCGGCTAGTAATGATTTGTGACTACCGCTCCATTTCACATACTCGTCATACGCAGCCTTCTGCCGCTTCTCGGAATTGCCATCGGCAAAACTGGCATAGTTCAGGGGAGTGACATAGCGCAGGTCGCCCATCATATTCATCATCTCGTGGTTACCGAGCAGGCTTACTACCCGGCCGCCTGCTTGTGCCGCCTCTTTCTCGAGTGCCATCATCAGGTCCATGACCTCGCGCGGTTTGGGGCCGCGATCCAAGAGGTCTCCGACCTGGACGAACGTTGTCTTGCCGCCTGTCCAATGGTTTTGCTTATCTATAAGACCGGTGCGCTGGAGAATGGCGACGAAGTCGTCAAAGTCACCGTGGACGTCGGCGATGGCGACTATGGGTTCCGGCGGCTCCGCTGGGGCCTTGGCTGGTCGCGCCCACGCCAGCCCCGCCGACAACAGAACCAGGAGAATGGAAAGACAAGCGCGGTGGGGAGAAACATGGACCAGAGGGCGGACCATTTTCCTGCCTCCTATAGCCAAGCCCCGCCGGATTTGAGCGAAATCATTGAGTTCCGTAGGATGGCGAATTTTGGGTGCATATTAGGCTCCCAGAGTTGAACAAGTCCACAAGCTGAAGATACGCACAGAGGAATCCGCAAACGTGGCAACGGCCGCCACGTAGGCGGCCTGGAGTCCCTGGGGGGCAAATCCATCTCCACAGCCCATAGCTGTCCGCTCTTCGAGGTTAGGCATTGTGGACTGCATCTGACGTGGCGGTTCGTGATAGACCTCACGGAAGAGCCCAGTCGCGGAGCCATTAAATAAAGGCTCCGCAGCCTGGTTACGAAGTGAACCTCGATGCTTCCAGGAGATCCGGGCGTTTCAACTTGCGCTATACAAGACCGAATTCGTCTACTTGGGGGAGTGGGAGAGCCGCTTAGAGATTTGGGTGGCGTGGAGTGCGCCATCTTTATCCCAAGTGCCCGTGCAAATCACGCGGTCTCCGTCTTTAACCTGGCTGGCGTCAATGTCGTTGATCTTCTTGTCCGCGTGATACTGACTGACCCACTTCGTCGAGCTGTCGTACTTAATGGTCTTCTCGGACATCGAATCCACCTCACGAACAGTCAAGGTAGAGTTTTCCTTATCGCTTCTTACAATATTACCTTCCCAGCGCGCCTGCTTCGCCTGGGCAGCAGCCTCTTGCGCAAACAAAGCCCTCGCCACCGGGATGGTAATTACAAATGCGAACAGTAGAATAAGTACCTTCTTGAGCATTTTTTTCTCCTTATCACCGAATCATCAGAATGATCTGATGTGTAGCAAGAAACAGTAGAAGCCGTTGCATAACCCAATTTCGCCCCAATGGAATCAAGGAATTAGCCGGGTTATGCAATGCTCTCTAGACCCGGGGACCGAAAACAGCAAACTGCCTTTAAACTTGGGCATCCAATCCAGCCTCTCCGCTGCATCTCTCATAGTGGTTGCCCTGCCAGAACCTGAGCCCCCACAAAGGTACTCACCCAGTTGAGCGGTGCAGTGTGCTTCCGTGGTCGCGTGATTCAGTACAGCACTTCGTTCTCACCTTTCTCAACGATCAGCTTCTGGAATTGCGCCACAATCTTGTCCCGTCGCGCCATCACCGCTTTCACATCATCCTTGGTGAGATAGTTCTTGGTTTTTTCTGTCAGCGCGTTCCCGTCCAGCACCTTCAGTTTCTCCAACAACTGCCGGTCGCAGCGTACCAATTCGTTGGGGTCTTTCAGTTCTTTGTTGAGGCGAAAGGCGCGGGTGAAATCAATCCTCCAAACCTTCCAATTCTCACCGATGAGCACGTTGGTCAGGTTGGGATCGGTATCGTAGACCAATTGATCGAAGACCCGAATCTTGTACATCTGATTGTTCCAGGCGTCCGCATCCGGCGGCGTTAATTTCTGCTTGAGGCGCTCCCCTTCATCCATCTTCACCGGCAACCACCAACTGATCGAGCCTACATTGCCTCCCCATTTGCGCTCGACGTATACCGGCAGCATGTCGTCCATGCCAAGCAACTCAGCCAGCGCATACGCAGCGATGTTGTACTTGTAGGAATCCACGAAGTTTAGTTCGGTGCTGTTGGTGAGCTTCATCGTGGTTTTGTGTTCATCAATAGATTGGAAAGAGGCGTCGTGGGTCACGGTGCCGTCGGAGAGCGTAAGCTGCAAGGGGTGGGTGACACCTTTCTCAGACCGCTGACTGTGCACCACCTTGGCGGTGAGAAGGAACTGCTTAATCTGTTCCTTGGTTAGGGTAGGCTCGTCCGAGGCAACCGCGAAGGGTCGGTAAGTCAGGCACAGCAGCACGGCAAAAATCAACCCGCGCCACCGCAAATGAAGTAGCTTCATCGAAGATCCCCTACTCAACGAATGGGACTCTACTCCTTTACGCTCCATTGCACAACCCCAAAAATGGTCGGCGCAAAACCTATAGCAGTGCTGCTTCAGAACCAGAGGGAACTTGCACAACGGAGGCGACCGCCCGCTGGACATCAAGGGCCCGCAACCGTCCACCTCCGACGTGAATGCCGGTATTGGCTTTCCTTCAAGCTATAGGCGTTTTAGCCGAGCTGCCGGAGGCGAAGCTGACCGAGGTTGCCGCGTTTTAACCTGGATTGTGGGAGTCAAGCAAGTTTGGTGGGGGATGGTTCTTTTCAGTCCCAAGATCTATTGTTTTTGCCACCCACCGCAGTAGGCTCTTACTTTGTACTTCAGGGCGAAAGGCTGCACCTGATTCACACGACCCGCGCAAAAAAAGAATTGTGAAAACGTGAAGCCTTAAGAAAATAGACAGCGAAACATCATGAACAAGCGGTAGAAATAGCGACCCCTTTTTGGTGTAAGCCTGGCCCTGCAAGAGCCAGCAGCCACCAGTGGCCGATTTGTTTGCATGAATAACTCGATGGAGGAGCGCTTGGTATAAAACAGCTGAACTCAGCGACACCGCTGATTCAGCGACAACCAAGGAGGCTTCCCCATGCAGCATAGGTATTACACTGGGCTCGACGTTCACAAGAGATCGATCAGCTACTGCATGAAGGACGGTAGCGGCCGTATCCACGCGGAAGATGCGATTCCCGCCACACGATTGGATCCGGACACCTGGATGAAAACACTTCCACAGCCGTGGACGGCGGCCATGGAAGCGACCATCTTCACGAGTTGGATCTACTTTCAGCTCAAGCCTCATGCAGCCGCAGTGAAGGTGACACATCCGCTGATGTTGCGGGCCATTGCAGCGGCCAAGAAAAAGAACGACCGCATCGATGCCAACAAGATTGCCGACTGCCTGCGTTGTGATTTTCTGCCGGCGTGCGACATAGCCTCAACGGAGATTCGCGAGCGGCGGCGCGCCCTGCGCTATGGCAACCTGCTATTCCGCCAGGCCGTGCAGATGAAGAACAAGATTGCTGTTTTGCTGGTGGATGCCGGCGTCGCCTACAACAAGCAGAAACTGCACAAGGTAGCCGAAAAGATGATCATCTCGATACCCGAACGCTGGCACGGCTAGCAACAATCGCCCCTGGTTTGTTGAGTCCGGTGCGCCATCGCAGTGCAAAAGCGCAAATCCATCTGACGGTGATCCGCACCCGAGCCGGACTCGTCATCGCACGCACGGCGCAGGTGAATACTGCACGCGGGTTGACGAAGTCTTATGGCGAGCGGCTACGGAAGTGTGGCACAGGGCTCGGGAGCAGAAATCGCGCTCACTTTGAGAAACTGGCGACAGCGGCTGCTTCCGTATCGCAGACCTCGAATACCGTCAGCAGTTTGGTAATCTGCATCACTTCCTGGAACTTGCTGCCGAGGTGGCACAGGCGTAGCGATGCGCCCTGGGTTTTCGCGCTGCAATGTGCAGCGACCAATGCCCCCAGCCCCGAACTGTCGATATACTTGATGTTGTCCATATTCAGGATGATTTTTTTCTTTCCTTCGGCGATCAGCCTCTTCAATTTCTCACGCAGAGCATTGCTCTCCTCGCCGAGCACGATGCGACCGTCCAACGCCACCACGGACACGCCCTCCACTTCGCGGTTCGTCATCTTCAATGCCATGTTTGTTTCCTCCTCGTCGGGAAGTAGTTGGGCATCCAATCCAGCCTCTCCGCTGCATCTCTCATAGTGGTTGCCCTGCCAGAACCCGAACCCCCCAAAGGTACTCACCCAGTTGAGCGGTGCGGTGTGCTTCCGTGGTCGCGTGATTCAGTACAGCACTTCGTCCTCACCTTTTTCAGCGATCAGTTTCTGGAAATACGCCACAATCTTGTCCCGTCGCGCCATCACCGCTTTCACTTCATTCTTGGTGAGATAGTTCTTAGTTTTTTCTGTCAGCGCGTTCCCATCCAGCACCTTCAGTTTCTCCAACAACTGGCGGTCGCAGCGTAGCAGGGTCTTTCTGGGATCTTTCAGCTGATCGTTGAGGCGAAAGGCGCGGGTGAAATCAATCCTCCAAATCTTCCAATCCTCACCGATGAGCACGTTGGTCAGGTTGGGATCGGAATCGGAGACCAATTGATCGAAGACGTGAATCTTGTACATCTGGTGGTTCCAGGCGTCCACATCCGGCGGCTCTAATTTCTGCTTGAGGTGCTCACCTTCATCCATCTTTACCGGCAACCACCAACTGAGCGAGCCTACATTGCCATCCCATTTGCGTTCGACATAGACCGGCAGCATGTCATCCATGCCCAGCAACTCAGCCAGCGCATACGCAGCGATGTTGTACTTGTAGGAGTCCACGAAGTTTAGTTCCGAGCCGGTGGGAAGTTCAGCCAGGGGTTTGTGTACATCAATAGGTTGGAAAGAGGCGTCGTGGGTCACGGTGCCGTCGGAGAGCGTAAGCCGCAAGGTGTGAGTGATGCCTTTCTTGGTCGCCTGATGGTGCACCACCTTGGCGGTGAGAAGGAACTGCTTAATCTGTTCCTTGGTTAGGGTAGGCTCGTCCGAGGCAACCGCGAAGGGTCGGTAAGTCAAGCACAGCAGCGCGGCAAGAATCAACCCGCGCCATCGCAAATGAAGTGGGTTCATAGAAGATCCCCTACTCAACGAATGGGACTCTACTCCTATACGCTCCATTGCACAACCCAGAAAATGGTCGGCGCAAAACCTATAGCAGTGCTGCTTCAGAACCAGAGGGAACTTGCACAATGGAAGCGCCCGCCGAGGGTGTCCGGCTGACAGTTGAAGGTTGAAGCGGCGGCTGGTGATGCATGTTACGCGAACTTCTCCTGTAAGGTAACGGATTTTTTCTGCCGGCCCAGTGCGGCGGCCAGGGTCCACAGATTTTCGTACCCGGCGACCTTGCGAAAACTTTTCTCGGTGAGCAGGTACGCTCCCGCCACCCAGCGCAGCACCATCTCGCCATCTCTCCAGCGGCTCACGTTTCCCGTTCTTTTCCGCACTCCGGATTGCGGGCTTTCGATCAGGTTGCTTGTCCCCAGGCAGCGGTGCAAACTCGGCGGCAGCCCCAGGCGGTTGATCGTGAACGTCTCCTCCACTCCCTCGCGCAAGCTGGCTGCCGCAGTGGGATATTCCTGCTCCAGCCACGACGCCATCTTTTCCATCTTGACCAGGCTTTCTTCGGCGCGCTCCAGCTTGTACGCTGCGCGCATTAGGCTGCGCACCTGCGCGGGCTGCTCCTTGGGGAGTTCTTCCAGCACGTTGCGAATCTTGTGCGTGCGGCACCGCTGCACTGCCTGTCCCGTCCCGAACACCTCGTCAATCGCCGCGCGCAGTGCCTTCGCTCCGTCGATCACAAACAAGTAGCGTTTCCCGGTGTCCAGCCCGTGCTCGCGCAAATGCACCAGCAGGGACTTCACCGCCGCGGCGTTCTCCGTCGCCCCCAACTGCAATCCCAGCACGTGCTTGTCCCCTTGAAAATCCACGCCCACCGCGCTGATCACGTGCTGCGCACTGAATTGCATCCCGTCGATGTAAATCACCAGCAGCTCCGTCTCGTTCCAACAACGCTCCAGCAGCTCAGAAAGTTGTGCTGCGCTCGCTTCGATGGCCCGCTCGCTCACCGCCGACTTCGAGATCCCCACGCTCTCCGCCATGCGCGGCAGCACCTCGCGATACTGCCGCGTGGATACCCCGCGCAACAGCGCCCCGAACATCCGCCCGCCCATCGCCGGATTCCTCTGCAGCGCCTGATAGGCGGGAATCTCCACTTCGCCGCCGCGCTGCTTTCCCTTGCGCCGCAAGCGCGGCCGCCGCACGCTCACCTGGCGGTCTTCCAGACTCACCCGCCCCGCCTGGCTCCCGTGCCAGCGAACCTCCCCACTCGAGCGCCCCGGCGTCCGCGGCCCGGCGATCTGCTCGGCACTGAGTTGCAAAATCATCTCGATGGTCTGCTGGCTCACTTCATCCAACACCGTGCTCACCGTCAGGCGCGCTTCCTCGATCAACTCCACCAGCGGCAGCAGCATCTGCCCGTGGGCCTTGCAGAAAGCGGCCAAGGCTCGCTCGGCGCTCTTCCCCTTCCCCTCAATGACATGGTAGTTTTGCTTCACGGCGGTTCTCCTTTGATCAGGATTCTCAGGCGCGATTCTAACGGATCGCGCCCGAACCGCCGCTTCAACCTTCAACTGTCAGCCGGACACCCTCGACATTTTTCTATAACCCAATTTCAGCTTTGTTCAGAAAGACCAACTCTTTCAACAACCAGCTAACTCTCTAATGCCTCCCTGCATTGAAAACAACGATTTTGCGTTGTGTAGAGAGATTTACCGTTAGTACTCCACCAGTAATTCACAAAATCACAACTTGACCGGCCTTGCGCCGAAGAGTAAAAAGCGTTCAAAGCGTGAGGAGGGCACAAGCCATGCGACCGGTTCACACTTTCAGTGTAGTACCATCTTTGCCGCCCACAATCGAGGGATTGCGCATAGTGGCCTACGATCTTCGCTGGTGCTGGAGCCATGAATCCATTGAACTGTTCCGGCGTCTGGACCGAGATCTATGGGAAAAAACAGGACACAATCCTGTGCTCCTCCTCGGCACCATCGAACAAGCGAAGCTGGAACAGGCGGCCAACGACGACGCGTTCTTGGCGCACCTTCGCCGAGTTGAGTCGAATCTGGAAAGTTATCTTGCCGGGGATTCCACCTGGTTTCAGAGGAACTGCGCAAAATCCGTCGATGTCCCGCTCATAGCCTATTTTTCAGCCGAGTTCGGGTTAACGGAATGCCTCTCGATTTTCGCGGGGGGCCTCGGCATTCTCGCTGGCGATCACCTGAAGTCAGCGAGCGACCTGGGAGTGCCGCTCGTCGGCGTCGGACTGCTCTACCAGCAAGGTTACTTCCGTCAATATCTCAGCCAATCGGGGTGGCAGCAGGAATCGTACGTAGACAACGACTTTCACAATCTGCCGGTCAGTGTGGTCTATCACCCAGACAGGCGCCCCGTCATGATCGAAGTGGACCTTGCCGGACAGCATGTGTACGCGCAAGTTTGGAGAGTGCAAGTTGGACGTGTGCCTCTCTATCTGCTCGATACGAACATACCCTCGAATGCGCGTTCCGAAGACCGCGATTTGACCAACCAGTTGTACGGCGGCGACCGCGAGATGCGAATCCGGCAGGAGATCCTGCTGGGCATCGGCGGTTACCGTGCACTGCAAGCGATTGGCTTACAGCCCACGGTCTACCACATGAATGAAGGCCACTCCGCTTTTCTCGCGCTCGAACACCTATGGCATCTAATGAGAACTCGCGACCTCAGCCTCGCGGAAGCACGTGAGCTAGCTTCAGCCAGCCTAGTTTTCACCACCCACACCCCAGTCGAAGCAGGCCACGACTACTTTCATGCCGATCTGATCAACCGGTACTTTGGCGTGACCGCGCGACAGTTGGGACTCTCGCAGGCGGATTTCCTGGAGCTTGGACGCACGGCAGGCAACGGGGAATTCTGCATGACAGCGCTCGCGTTGCGCCTAGCTTCACGCGCTAATGGCGTCAGCAAGCTGCACGGCGAAGTCAGCCGGAAAATGTGGCAGTCGCTTTGGCCCCGTGTTCCGATTGAGGAGATTCCCATCGGGCATGTCACCAACGGAGTTCATTTCCAGAGTTGGATCTCCGCCGAGTTCAATCAGCTCTACGAGCGTTATCTCGGGCCTAACTGGCGCGAGGAACCGGCGAATAGCGAGGTCTGGAGCCGTGTCAAGTCCATCCCGGCTGAGGAACTGTGGCGAACTCACGAGCGCCGCCGCGAACGGCTTATCGCCTGGACACGGCGTCGCGTGCGGGAGCAACGCATGCGCCGCGGTGCTCCCCAGGCAGAGATCGATGCTGCTGAGGCGGTACTGGATCCAGATACGCTAACCATCGGCTTTGCTCGCCGATTCGCAACCTACAAGAGAGCCACTCTCATCTTTCGAGACATGGATCGCTTGCGCCGGATTCTGACCGACCAGGCGCGCCCTGTACAGCTGATCTTCGCCGGCAAAGCCCACCCGCAGGATGACGCCGGCAAAGAGCTGATCCGCAGAATCACCGAGGTCAGCCGAGATCCGGTGCTCGGTCGGCATGTCGTGTTCTTAGAAGACTATGACATGGCGGTCGCGCGATCGATGGTGCAGGGTGTGGACGTGTGGTTGAATACGCCGCTTCGCCCCAATGAAGCTTCCGGCACCAGTGGAATGAAGGCTGTGGCAAATGCCGTGCTCAACCTTAGTGTGCCGGACGGCTGGTGGGATGAAGTGTGGAATGATCCCAACACGTCTAAGAAAATGGGTTGGGCCATCGGAAAGGGTGAGTCCTATTCCGACGCAAACTATCAGGACCAAGTAGAAGCGGAGTCTCTTTACGCGCTGCTGGAGCGCGATGTGGTTCCGACCTTCTATGATCGCGGAGTTGATCGCATTCCCCGCAAATGGGTGGAGCGCATGAAGGACTGCGTGGATTCCCTGTGTCATTTTGTCAACACGCATCGCATGGTGCGCGACTATGTCGAAGGTTATTACGCCAAGGCACACGCTCAGTTTCGCGCACTGGAGGCCAACAACGCCCTTCGGGCTCGTGAACTCTCGGCCGCGATGGGGCGCATTCGCAGGGAGTGGCAGGATGTCTGGATTGCCAGAGTTGATGACGGACCGGCCAAGACGATCCCGGTAGCTCTAGCCATGCGGGTCCGGGCCCAGGTACATCTTGGCCGTTTGAGTCCGCAGGACGTGGTCGTGGAGCTTTACGCAGGGCGCGTCGACATGCGGGGAGAGCTGTTTGAAGGCAACGCCGTCGCGATGCAGGCAGCCGGACAAGATTCCGAGGGCAATTACAACTATGTCGTTGAGACCTCGGTTAGCCGCAGCGGTCTACACGGATTCACTGTGCGCGTACGTCCGAACCATCCTGACATGTCGGTGGCCTTCATCCCCCACCTTATCTGCTGGGCCGACGAGTCTCGCATTGCAGCAGCCACAAAGTAGCCCGGTCACAGGGAGCAGTGGACTCAATGCCTTCCATGAGAAGGCCGGTGAGTGTCAAGTCGGTTTTTCCTCTTTCTTCCTGTAGGTTCCATGAGTTCGAGCCGAGCCGCCTCTGTCGCCATCCTTCCATCCGTACTCTTTTGTTGAGCGATTTTCGCTCGGTGCAAGTTGGGCGTTCCCATTTCAGCAGGCGCTGCTACCTGATAATCGACCTCGGCTTCCCTTTCTTCGACGGAAGTTGGGCCAGGCACTAGTCGCTAAACCTCGTGTCGTTTGCCACTCAGAGCACACCGAAAGAATTTGGAACTCGCGATTCTCGCCTGCGGTCAAATTCAACAGTGCGATCCTCTCGCCTTCCCTCTCCGAGGAGTAGCGCACAATCGAAACCGAAGACGCGTCATCTTCCAGAAGGGAGGGCACCGGACGGAAGTGCGCAGCATCACACTGCCGTAGGACCTGAGTCACTGACAATTCTTTGTTCCAGTGCTAGGGACGTGCACCTAGCCAAACCTTGCGCGAGCGGGGGACGGAAAGCCACGGGTCTCTAATCAGTACCACCAGGACCCGAAGTAAAATTAGAGAAAGCCGAGTTGCCGCAGGTGGCTGCGCCAAACCACCAGTGGTGACGCGGTTTTTTTCTTTTGGAGGTCGTCATGCCAGTTACATCTTCTCTCAGTAAGCGTGCTGGTTTCGTCTCCTGTCTGCATTCGGCCGAGTTGTCCGTTTTTCCAGGTGCTGTCAGCGGGCGCCTCGGGGCTGTCGCGCTGGTTCTAGCTTGCCTGCTGGGCAGCCTTGCTCCGTGCCGGCTCCAAGCACAGAACATCACCCTTGCCCCCGTCATCACTACGGTGGCGGGCAACGGCAGTCCTGGCCACACCGGGGACGGCAGTGCCGCCACGAGCGCGGATGTCTACTACCCCACTGGCGTGGCGGTGGACAGGGCGGGCAACCTCTACATCGCGGAATTCTACGACAACTGTATTCGCAAGGTGGACGCCAGCGGTACCATCACCACCGTGGCGGGCAACGGCACAGGCAGCTACGGCGGGGACGGCAGTGCAGCCATCAGCGCGGAACTCAACTCCCCGCAAGGCGTGGCAGTGGATAGCGCGGGCAACCTCTACATCGCGGACACCAGAAACAACCGCATCCGCGTGGTGAATACGCAGGCGAGTTCGATTACGGTGGCGGGCGTGCCCATCGGGGCTGGGGACATAGCGACCGTGGCGGGCAACGGCATTGCGGGTAACAGCGGCGATACCGGTCCAGCTACCAGCGCGGAACTCGGCTATCCCACTGGCATGGCGGTGGACAGCGTAGGTAACCTCTATATCGCGGACAACAACAACAACCGCATCCGCGTGGTAAATACACAGGCGAGTTCGATTACGGTGGCGGGGGTGACCATCGGGGCTGGGGACATAGCGACCGTGGCGGGCAACGGCATTGCGGGTAACAGCGGCGACAACGGTCCAGCTACCAGTGCGGAAGTCAGCTATCCCCAAAGCGTAGTGGTGGACAGCGCGGGCCACCTCTACATTGCGGATTATATCGCCAACCGCATCCGCGTGGTGAACACGCAAGCGACCGATACTACGGTGGCGGGCGTGCCCATCGGGGCTGGGGACATAGCGACCGTGGCGGGCAACGGCACAGGCGGCTACGACGGGGACGGCAGTGCAGCCATAAGCGCGGAACTCAACTATCCCCTCGGCGTGGCGGTGGACAGCGCGGGCAACCTCTACATCGCCGACGAGCACAACTCCTGCATCCGCAAGGTGGACGCTAGCGGCACCATCACCACTGTGGTGGGCAACGGCACAGCTGGCTACAGCGGGGACAACGGCCCAGCCATCAACGCGGAACTTAATTACCCCTATGGAGTAGCGCTGGATAGTACGGGCAACTTCTACATTGCAGACTACGACAACTTGCGCGTCCGTAAGGTGACCAAGGGTCCGGTGAATTTTGGGCAAGTGAGTGTCGGCGGGAACAGCACGCAGTACGTGTATCTATCAATCAACACCGCGCTGACGCTCTCGAGTGTACAGACCAGTGGCGACTATTCCGTGGGGACCAACTCCTGCGTGGGCATGTTTTCCGCCCCCACCACCTGCACTGTGCCCGTAACGTTCACGCCCACCAAGCCAGGGCAGCGCTGGTTCCCGCTAGTGGTGACCGACAGCGGCTCCAATACGTACAGCTTCGGCCTCGAAGGGACGGGCGTAGGCTCCGCCCTGGCGTTCACACCCGGCATCATCAGCACCGTGGCGGGCAACGGCAGCTGCGCCATAACGGACACTTATGGGAATTGTTTCAGCGGGGACGGCGGACCAGCCACCAGCGCGGAACTCGATGGTGCAAGTGGCGTGGCGGTGGACAGCGCAGGCAACCTGTATATCGGGGACACCAACAACTCGCGCGTCCGCAAGGTGGACTCCAGTGGCACTATCACCACCGTGGCGGGCAACGGCAGCTGCGCCACCAAGGATACTTATGGGAACTGCTACAGCGGGGACAACGGCCAGGCCACCAGCGCGGAACTCAACTATCCCAGTGGCGTGGCAGTGGACAGCGCGGGCAACCTCTACATCGCGGACTGCCACAACTTTCGCATCCGCAAGGTGGACGTCAACGGCATCATCACTACCGTAGCGGGCAACGGCGCGGTAGGCTACAGCGGGGACAACGGCCCAGCCACTAGCGCGGAACTCTACTATTCCTGCGCCGTGGCGGTGGACAGCGTCGGCAACCTCTACATCGCGGACAGCCACAGCATGCGCGTCCGCAAAGTGGACGCCGGAGGCATCATCACTACCGTGGCGGGCGACGGCACTCAGGGCTACACGGGGGACGGCGGTCAAGCCACAAACGCGGAACTCAACTATCCCACTGGCGTGGCGGTGGGCAGCGCGGGCAACCTGTACATCGCGGACAGCAACAACATGTGCGTCCGCAAGGTGAACGTTAACGGCATCATCACTACCGTGGCGGGCGACGGCACTCAGGGCTACACGGGGGACGGCGGTCAAGCCACAAACGCGGAACTCTACTCTCCCTATAGCGTGGCAGTGGACAGCGCGGGCAACCTCTACATCGCGGACTACAACAACCAGCGCATCCGCAAGGTGGACGCGAGCGGCAACATCACCACCGTGGCGGGAAACGGAACTCTGGGCTACACCGGGGACGGCGGTCCAGCCACCAGCGCAGAATTTTACTTACCCATTGGCGTGGCGCTTGACAGTGCGGGCAACCTCTACATCGCGGACCAGGACAACTCTCGCATCCGCAAGGTGGACGTAACCACCTCGGCCCTGTCTTTCAGCACAGTAAGCGTAGGCCAGACCAGCAGCCCGCAGAGTTTGGCGGTGTCGGATGTAGGGAACGCGGCTTTGAATTTCACTTCGCTTGCCGCTTCTGCCAATTTCCAATTGCAGAGCGTGGGCAACAATTGTGCGACGGGGACTCCGCTGGCGATCGGTGCCACCTGCGCACTGGGCGTCGCCTTTGCTCCCACCATCGCGGGCAATCCCGTGACGGGCGCACTTACCGTTACCGATGATGCCTTCAACAGCCCGCAAATCGTCAATCTCTCGGGGAACGGCATCGCACTGACCCCAACCTTCAGCAATCTGACGCCATCGCCATCGATCCCGGCCGGAACTACTTCAATTACGTTGTCCGGCACGATCAGCAGCGGTGGGATGTATCCAGCCCAAGGTGAGCAGGTGTCCATCGCGATTGGTCTCGCTGAGGGGTCCGCGACCATCCTCGACCAGAATGGCAATTTCACTGGACCAGTCACGATCTCCAGCTTGGGGCCAGGGGTGTACCCGATTCTTTACCATTATTATGGCGACGCTACCTTTAGTGCGGTCTCGGATCAGACGACCTCATTGACCGTCAATCCGGCTCCTCCATCGAGCGTAACGTTGACGCTCTCCGCGGCATTGGGAACGGGCTCGGGAACGGTTACTGACGGTCCGTGGGCACGGATCAACTGCACCGATACGGCGGGAACGCTCTCTGGATCCTGTTATGCGGATTATCCGATCGGAGCCGGGGTCCTTCTGACCGCAACTCCGACTTCGACTTCGACCTTCCTGAGCTGGGGCGGCGCGTGCGCGGCCTCGACGTCAAACACGTGTTACTTCTTGCAGCTGAACACGTCACTCAGTGTTACCGCCAATTTTGCCACGCAGTTCCCACCTGCTCCATTGTCGTTCAATGCCGGGACGAATGTGAGCACCATGGCCACGTTCTGTCCAGGCAATGCCAGTTCCTGCTCACAGGATCCGAATGCGCATGCGTTCACACTGTTGATCACGCAAGTGAGCACGCCTTTTAACCTCTACGTTCAGGCGACGGAATATCCGGCGGGTGACGGACTTTGCCCGAAGGGCCAAGACGGGAACAGTTCTGACCCCGATTGTCGGTTCGTTGACTACTTCAATTACGGGACCGACTCGAATGGCCCGAATCCCAACATTATCGTCCCGTTGTGCTATCCCTATGCCAACGGGAATTGCGTCCACTACGACGTGTACTACCAGTCGCCGGGGACGGAGCCACCTACGAATTATTATAGTGGCTGGGTATTCTGGAAAATTGGATTTAACAACGACACCTATTCCCCGCCGTCTTCGTCTTACTGGGCAAACAGCGTGCCTCATATGTTCGACGATCCCAACGAAGATGTGCAAGTTGGGTTACCCTACGGCACTGACTGCAACACGACCATGCAGGTGGACACGGGGCAGGGCAACATAGAGGGTACGACGATTTACTGCCAGTACGACAGAGACATCACGACGTTCTGGAACCCGGGCTCAGGGCTGGACTCGACGAGCGGCGGAAAGACTAAGCAACCCAATGATGTGGTGGTAGCGTTCCCGCCGACCTCCGTCCCGTATCCAAACAGCTTAAACCCGATCCCCAATGCGCAGAGCGCGCCCACGATTTCCGGCAGTTGCTTGAACGCGTGCGTCCTCAGCGGCACCAACATCACGTTTACAGTGGGCACGGGAGGAGCGTTCGCGATCGCGTCGACGGGCTATCCGCTCCCAAGGATTACCATGACATCAGGTTCGCTGCCGAGCGGACTTACTTTCAACGCGACAACCGGGCTGATCAGCGGGACGCCAACAAGCGCCGGAACTTTCCCCTTCACCGTCACAGCCTCCAACACATTTAATGGCAACGTTGACTACGTCTCACAGAGCTATACGCTGACTGTGAATGCGATGGGACTTTCAACATCGAGCCTGAATTTCGGCACATTGCACCTGGGACAAGTCGCTGCCCAGCCCATCACCCTGACCAACACCGGGACCACACCGATCACCATTACGAGCGTTAGCATCACGGGCCCCGGTAACGCCGTCGGCGAATATGGGGACATCACTTTCTGTACGCCGCTATTAACAAAGCTGCCGGGCGTCTTGCCGGCGGGGAAGAGCTGTCCGATTTTCGTGGGCATTTTGGCCACGGCGAAGATCTTCAGTCCAACGGCCTCGACAGCCACTCTCACCATCACTGACAGCACGGCGGCAAGCCCGCACCTGGTGCGACTGACGGCCCAGGTGATTAATCCGCAGGCAACGTTAAGCGCAAGCAGCCTCACCTTCGCCTCACAAACCGTAGGCACGACCAGCGGGGCAAAGACGGTCACACTCACAAACACTGGGAACACACCGCTGACACTCGGGACCATAACGGTCAGCGGCCACTTCGCGCTGGCCAGCAGCGGCACGCCTTGCAAGAATAGCGGAACCGTCGCTGCCGGCTCCAGTTGTACGATCAGCGTTACGTTCGCTCCCACGGCCAAGGGAACTTGTACCGGCAACGTAAAGATTACAGACAATGCGTTGACCAGTCCGCAAACCATTTGGCTGTCGGGCACGGGAAAGTAAAGGTGGCGGAGGCCTGAGCACAGTGCGCCGCAGCAGGGAAACGGCTGCAGTCTCCCTATGGGTGAATTGGAGTAAGAAGCATACGGAAGCCGAGGTTAGAGACGAAGCCTTCCTGGAAGCTAGATGGTTGCGTGAGCGTAAATGGGGCTGAGGTCGCTCCGGCGTGGGATGGTGTCACTTTTGGCCTCTTTCTGAACTTCATCCAGGATTTTGCGGGCCTGCTTAAAGTGGTCCTGGGCCTCAGGGGCTCTGCCAGTGAGCTCGAGACTACGCGCCAGTAGGTAATGGCTTCTAGCGAGTAAGGCCCGCAGGCCGAACTTCTGGCTCTTCATTAGGGCGCTGTCGAGCTCTTTCCGGGCTGGCTCGTAGTTCTTCAGATTCATGAGCGCTTCTGCATGATAAATCGAGCATTCGACAGACACATATTTCAATCCCATATTGTCCGCATCCTCACACAGTTTGCTGAGTGAGTTTGCGGCCGAGGCAAAGCGCCCCTGCCTGACGGCGGCTTTCGCAACATTGAACTTCGAGACGAGTATCAGATTCTGGTCGCTGACCTGGGATGCCGTCTTGAGTGCTTCATCATAATGAGCGGCGGCCGTGGCGAAATCTCCCCGGTAGAAGGCGTTGTCACCCTGGTAACCAAGGATCTCGGCAACGGTAGCCTGGTTCTTTGATTCGCGGGCCACTTTCAGTGCTTCGTCGAGGCTCTTCTGCGCGTCGTCGTACCGGTCCAACTGAGCGAGAGCGTTCCCGTACATGCCGAGAATCTCTGCCAGCCAATAGCCGCGCTCCTGCAGTTCCCTGAAAGTCCTGAGGGCATCGTCTTCGGAGCTGAGAGCCGCGCCATAGCGGCCCTGATAACCGAATAAGATGCCCAGGCTCGAGGACTCCTTGGCAGTGCCACGCTTGTCACCGGTGCTTCGCTCCAGATCCAGCGCTTTCAAATATTCCTCGATCGCCACGTCAAACTGCCCCATCTTGGTCGAAGTTTCCGCCAGGTTATGTAAAGTCTCGGCAATGTCACCGGGGACCTTGAGTTTCTCGCGAAGCTGCAAGGCTTGCTCCCAGTAGATGCGCGCGTCCTGGTAGTCGGCTTTATGAAAATAGGCGTTGGCGATATTGTTCAGAACGAGTCCCTGGTTGTTCTGGTTTCCCACCTCGATCTCAGCCTGGAGTGACTCCTTAAGGAGCTTCAATCCCTGGTCATACTGGCCACGATCGACATAAAACTGCCCAAAGTCGTTCAGGACATCGGCGGTCCCCGCCTTGTCGCCGAGTTCCCGCCACAAAGCGAGGGCCGCTTGATAATCCTTCAGCGCCTGGTCCGGGTTACCCAGCACCTCTTCCGACCCTGCCATCGCATCCAGGCTCATGGCAGCGCCCTTTTTAAGTCCCAGCTTTTGTTTGATTTCGAGCGAATCTCGCAGGTTGCGAAGAGCTTCCGGGTGTTTGTTCAGCTCGGCATAGGCCACGCCCATCGCCTGAAGAATCTGGGCTTTTTCTTCGTCGTTGCCGGATTCGACTGTCAGGGCCTGGGCGCGCGTCAAGTATTCGAGCGCTTTCTGAGAGTTGCCACTATAAATTTCGACCCGTCCCATTGCGAGCAGAGCATCCACGCGTTTCGGATCGAGCGTCAGCACTTTCGTGTACTCCTCCCGGGCCTTGTCGTACGCGCTCGTATTCTCGTAGAGCCCAGCGAGTTCGAAGAGCACGTCGGCATTGCCGGGCGCGGCTCTTGTGAGATTCTCGTAGGCTTCGATTGCTTTGGGATAATCTCTCTGAATCCGATCGTAGCTTGCCTGGATCAGATACTTTTCCTGCGGGGGAAGCTCTTCGCTCAACTCGACGGCCTTCTGAGAAGCCTGCTCCGCCTCGTTGTCCTGGCCAAGGTTGGCGTAGGCTTTCGCGAGTTCCGAGTAAGCCAGCGCGAACCTGGGATCCTCTTTTGTGGAGGCTTCGAATCGCTTGGCCGCATCGAGGGACTTTCCAAGACGCGTGAGCTGCAGTCCGTCGTTGTAATCGCGCAGGGCCGGAAGAGAGTTAGTCGAGGGTTTGAAAGACTGCCCTTGGAGCTCTTTGACTGTGCTGCGTGAGAGGGCCAGGTTCGAACGAATGTCGCCGGCAAGACGGTCGATCGCAGCAAGAATATTGTTTTCGGTCGCGGACTCCGCCAGCGTGTTGGTGTGTCCGCTTTTCATGTCCTGGATCGTCGCGTCAATGCGAATCTGATCGCCAAACCTGGCGTACTGGCCCCATACGACGCGATCGGCGCTCGTGAAATCCGTGACACGGCGAATGGTCGGCGGATCCAGGACCGTCGCCGAGGAGATCTTCAAATCGCTGAAGAGTTGGTACAAACGGTTGGGGCTGACGGTGCGCAGTTGCGATGACTGTCCGACGTCGGTGCTCAGTATCTCTGCCAAGCTGGAACCCAGCCAATCGAGCGAAGCATCGCCCGAGGCATTCCGGAATGGCAGAATGGCGAGCGAAACCTGCGAATTAGCGGGAACGCTTGCGGTCGGCTGTGCGGAGTGGGTTGTAGATTTCTTCCAAACAGCCAAGCCAACAGCTAGCACGACAAGCGCTGCGGTCACGAGCAGCAGGGCGTTCCTCGGTCCACGCTGGACCGCAGTCGTCGCCACAGTAACCCAACTGTGATGTGTCCGTGCCGGCGCGTGGCCGGCTTCCAAATCCGCCAGAATCTCGCATGCGCTCTGATAACGCAGAGTGACATCTCGCTCCAAGCATTTCTGAATGATCCGAGCCAGGTACTCCGGCAGATCGGGATTGAGCCGCTTCGGATCCTTTGGTGTTTCGTGTACACGCTGGTACATCATCTGCATCGTCGACTCAACATGCTCGAACGGCAGATTGCCGGTCACCAGTTCGCATAAGATCAATCCGAATGTATATAGATCGCTGCGATGGTCGACTGGCCCGATTTCGGCCTGCTCCGGAGACATGTAGCGGGGTGTGCCGAGAAATTGACCCGTACGCGTCATTCCCAGATCGGACTCCAGTGACTTCGCCAGGCCAAAGTCGGAAACATAAATATGGTCGTGCTGATCGACGAGGATGTTCTGCGGCTTCAGGTCGCGGTGGACTACGCCCTCAGAGTGAGCCGCGTCGAGCGCTTCGCAGAGTTGGCGCGCGATGTTCAGCGCACGTGGCAGCTGCAGTTGTCCCTCTTTCCTCAGCAGTTGATTGAGATCTTGACCCTCGACGTAAGCCATCGAGATGAACTTCGTATCTCCGGGGCCGTCGCCGAGATCGTGAATGCGCAGAACATTGCGATGAGAAACCTTGCTGGCTAGCAATAGCTCCTGCTTGAAGCGCTCGGAAATGTTGAGATCGTGCGTGAGATCACGGCGGACCAACTTCAGCGCCACCGTGCGCTCCAGTTCTTTGTCCCATGCCTTATATACCGTCCCCATGCCCCCTTCGCCCAGGACGCGTTCCACGCGGTAACGCGGCCCGAAATCGGGAGTTCTTTTGGACAGGTCGGACTGCGCCACATTCGGTTGAGGCAAAACTGAACTTTCCAGCGTCTCTGCCGAAGATGGAGGAGAAGAACTGGAGACCGAAATTGGGGCGTCGGGGGTCGCCGAAGCGCTGGACGAGATAACCGTCTCCGCAGCGGAGCTGCCCAGCGCACTGCCACAGTTGTTGCATGTCGAAGCAGCAGCAAGGGCATGGGCACCGCATTTCGGGCAAACTACAGAACCCGCAGGCGTCGCGAATTTGGATGGCAGGGGCACACCGTCGATTCCTGGGTCGTTATCCGTAGTCTCCCACTTCGGCCATTGCCCTGTAAACCTCTGTCTTAGCTCCTGTAAACCTCATCGCTCACGCTCCGCTGTGACAGCAACACCTTAGGTAAACTCAAACCTTAAAGCCACCTTGATCGAAGGAATAGTTCATTATTGGTGCATACCTAGACTTTTAAGCAGCGACATCTGGGAAGTGAAGTAACCTGCGGACGTCTCCCACCCGGACACCTTTGGGTTCCAGAGGTTTAGGCCGCACCCACGCGTGCTAATCCGTGATACTTGCGCATGGCTCCCAACGGCGTCAGTTATAATGCTTACATCCGAATCAGCCGCCTGCCGCCAAGCCGAAACCGCCGGAGGCCCACGCGGAAATGGAAGGCACTTCTCCTAACGCGAACGGCAAATTGGCTATGGGCCACAAATCACCATAGGAGTTCGGCACAAGCCCGGAAGAGGAGCGTCAACCGTGCGAATCAGAAAAGCGGTCATCACAGCAGCAGGAGAAAATCAGCGGGCGCTCCCGCTCCAGACTCTCATCCACAACGGAGCGGAAAAATCCGTTCTGAGCATCCTTGTCGAACAGGCCCTCACCGCGAATATTGGCGCGATCTGCGTCGTGGTCTGGCCCGGCGACGAGGCTCGCTACGCCCAAGCCGTCGGCAACCTCGCTGGCGCCGTGCGATTCGTCCCCCAACAGCAGCCGCGGGGATACGGCCACGCCATTTACTGTGCGCGCGAATTTGTGGCCGATGAGCCCTTCCTGCACATGGTGGGAGATCACCTGTACGTGAGCGCAACGAAGCCCGGCGTCCAGCGCCTGGTGGAGTTGGCGGAACTCGAGTCGTGCTCCGCCTCCGGGGTCCAGCCCACCCACGAAAGGCTGCTCTCCCGGTTTGGGGCCGTGGCGGGACGCCGCATGTCCGGCCGGCCCGGCGTTTATCGCGTGGAGACGGTACTCGAAAAGCCCACGCCCACGGAAGCCGAACAGCGCCTCATGGTGCCGGGAATCCGCGCGGGCTACTACCTCTGTTTCTTTGGAATTCACGTTTTGACTCCCACCGTGATGGAGCTCCTGGGACGGAAACTGGCGAGTGAGCCAAGCAGCGCACTCTCGCTTTCCGCTGCTCTCGCCGAACTCGCCCGGCAGGAGCAGTACCTGGCGCTGGAAGACACGGGACGACGTTATGATCTCGGTGCTCGCTACGGATTGCTCACCGCGCAATTGGCTCTGGCGCTGAACAGTCGCGACCGCGACGAGGTACTCACGCACTTTCTGGAGCTACTGGCGGAGCGTGAGCTGACCACTCCGTCTGCGGGGGGCGAGCGGTGAGCCTGCTTACCGAGGTCATAACCGCTCGCGATACGGAGACTCGCAATCGCCCGCTGGACGCATTTTGCCGGGCTGCGACACTGGAAGAGCTACTGCTTGAATGCGAGGCGCTCGACCGTTTCCGGCGCGGCAGCGACAATCTCTACGAGCGCGTGCGAGCCCTTTTTTTCCTGTACGCCATCCATCGCTTTCACGTCTCCACGCGCAAGTTAGCGGCTTCCCGCGCGCTGATTCCTTTCGCGGGTTACAGCAACCTCCTCAAGCGCAGGTTCGAAGAAGCTCTTGATATTTTCCTGGCTGCGCAGGCTGTCGCCGGACCGAGCGCTGCCCTTTCCAGCGCGCTCGCCGCGGGCTACCGCTCGCTTGGTTTCCAGACTCTCGCTGACCAAGTGCGGCGTAGCGTGCGTTCGGTCCGCGGCAATCAGTGGATGTTCCGCGCCGCTTATCCTGAAGACGCACCGCTGCGGATTCGCCCCGAGCTATTGAAGCGCGAAACCGCCGATGATCTCTTCCCCATCCTGCGCGAGGCTACGCCGGTGCGCATGGACTTGAGCCACAGCGGGTGGAGCGATATTTTCTTCCTCGGGATGGATTTTCCCGAAGGCGCCCGCGTGCTCAACATTTCCATCGACTTGAGCGTGCGCAGCGTGGGCGCCCCAAAGCCTCCCGTTGAAGCATGGTTCCGAGTCATCGATCAGCCGGTACTACGCTTGGTCAGCGTTGACCTTCAGTGCAGCGCTGAACTCGGCTCGATTGCGGAGGTTTTCGATTTCGCGCACGACTACCTGGGCTTGCTCAAGGCCGCAGTGATTGCCTCCGGCATCATGCCACCGGGGATGGAGGGCGCCACGCAGCCCCTCACTGACCTACTGACCCATTTGACGGGCCGGCCCGGCCATGGCATCGAAATCGTCAGTAAGGTGAACGATATTCCCCGCGGCTCGCGCCTGGCGGTGTCCACCAACCTCCTGGCCTGCCTCATTTCCTTATGCATGCGCGCGACCAACCAGATCCGCACGCTCACCGGCGGCCTTTCCGAGGATGACCGCCGCTTGGTGGCTGGGCGCGCCATTCTGGGCGAATGGCTGGGGGGCTCGGGAGGCGGCTGGCAGGATTCCGGCGGGGTGTGGCCGGGAATCAAGCTGATACACGGGGTCTCAGCCCAAGAGGGTGATCCGGAATTCGGCATCAGCCGCGGCCGGTTGTTGCCGAACCACCAGATTCTCGGCCCCCAGGAAGTGTCACCGGAAACGCGCAAGCAACTTCAGCAAAGCCTGGTGCTCGCCCACGGCGGCATGGCGCAGGATGTGGGCCCCATTCTAGAGATGGTGACGGAGAAATACCTGCTTCGTTCAGAAAGTGAATGGCAAGGCCGGAGCGAAGCCGCACTCATCCTGGATGACCTCATGGCACACTTGAAGACCGGGGACATTCGTGCCCTTGGCGCGCTAACGGAGCGGAATTTTACCGGCCCCATACAAACCATTATTCCCTGGGCCGGAAATCTCTACACCGACACGCTGATTCGCCGCGTGCGCCGGGAGATGGGCGACGACTTCTGGGGCTTCTGGATGCTCGGAGGAATGTCGGGCGGAGGCATGGGTTTTCTTTTTGCTCCGCATGCGAAAGCGCTGGCACAGGAGCGCTTGCAGGCCATCATGAGCGCCACCAAGCGCGAGTTGGAACATGCGTTGCCCTTCGCCATGGAACCCGTGGTCTACGACTTCGCGGTCAACGAAGATGGCACTCAGGCCACGCACCTCGCTGGCGACTCGGCGCTGATGCCGCCGGGGTATTACCAAATGGTTGTGCCCTCGCTTCTTCGCCAGGAATCCCGTCTCCTTTCGCCCCTGCGCCTCCTTGAGCTCGCACGCTTCACCGCCGCCTGCCACACTGTGCCGGAATTCCAAGGGATGATGCAGCACGTCTTCGAGCACCTCATCCCGCAGAGCCCGCAAAAAGCCGACCTCTCCCAAAGCCTCGATGCGCTGCTCGAAACCCATGGATTTGATCGCGTGGAGCATGAGCAGATCCAAGCGAGTTTGCGCAACGGCCGCGTGGGGCTGGCGCAGAATCGTCTTCCCATCACCAGCATGATCACCGACGTTGGCGCCGCAGATCTCTTTGACGCCACCGACGGTGTCGCAGCGAAATACCACGAAATTGGCAAGGAGGCCCTGGCGGCAGGAATGGTGGCGGTGGTTTCGTTCGCCGGCGGCACAGGCAGTCGTTGGACGAAAGGCGCGGGCGTCGTCAAGGCCCTTAACCCCTTTTGCCGACTAGGCGGCACATGCTTATCCGGTTGTTTCAGCAAGCCACAATATGTTGTGGTCAGTCTTGGCTGGGTGGCTTGGAACGGTCCGTCTAGTTCGCATCTCCTTGTAGGTCGTGGACTTGTGCTTGGTTCCGAGTCCC
>Ga0208937_1000399_pt1 | contig 35522 bp, 34 predicted proteins | sample June2015DPH_11_5_FD_184705 | JGI IMG/M metagenome (GOLD analysis project Ga0208937, IMG submission 184705) | Peatland microbial communities from SPRUCE experiment site at the Marcell Experimental Forest, Minnesota, USA - June2015DPH_11_40... | ecosystem: Environmental > Terrestrial > Soil >...
CACGGATTCGGAGAGCAGACCGTCTGCTGTAATTTCGCAGCTGCAGCACTCCTGCAGCTCCTGGCTGTCATCGAACACGTAGATGTCCGCCCAAAGATTTCCTCCGCACGCGGCGCCAATACATTCGCCTGTACCTGTGCTCTGGTCGCCATCGTTGATGATACGCACGGTTGCATCCGGAGCGCCAGTGGTATGTGCATTGGAATAGTAGGTGACGAAATAGACGCTGCTGTCACCTTGAGCGAAGGCAGTCCCCCCCAACATCAGGGTAATTGCCAGTAGTGGAAACAGCAACAATCCGAGCTTTTTCATTTTTGTATCCTCCTGGTTTTTTTTAGCGCCTGGGGCTGGGGGGAGGGTCAACTTTAGGCGCACTGAAAGTTTAGCCTTCGGTGAGTTCTTTACAAGTACCCACGTGGCTTAGCTATATGGAGTAGTCTCATGGAGTAGTTCCACAACCGGGCACATACGGCAGAGCAACTTTGGGGAGGTGGGGTGAGCCTGAACCATCGGGCTAGTAACTCGGCTCCGTGTACCCGCCGTGTACCTCAGTTTTGCGTTTGCAGCCCCGCGCGGGCAACGTTTCTCTTGTGGGGATGACCGGAACCATCAAACTAGAGAGAACAACGGGCGAAAATAAATTGCGCACCAAATTGCGCACCAAGATGGGCACAATGGGGCATAATTGGGCTTACTTTGCCGGTCACTGTGCCCGTAAGTTATTGCAACTAAAGAAAACAAAGAACTTAGAAAAGTGGGCTGACGGATTTTTGAGTCCCGTGCGTCTGCCAGTTTCGCCATCCGGGCAAATTGAGATTAACTCATTCTATACACAGTATTTCACGTCAGGGACAGGGCATGCTTCTGTCTGTGAACGCTGCGAAAACGCAGCGTTTCCACTCTACTGTCGTAGATTCCATTCACGAGGGTAGCCCACGGATTGAGTCTCGGCCCGTGCGGGCCAAAACAAGTGATCTTGGTCACAGAAAGCGGAAGTCGCTTGGCAGAACATTGAGAGTGCGGCCTCGGGCGCTCAGAAAGTGCCAAGGGTTTCGTGCGCGCTGCGCCGATCCGCTGCGTGGAGATGCAAGGAGTACGATGTGCGTCTTAAGCCGACCAGGGTGCGCTGGCTTTCGCAAATTATCTTCTTCTCACTGTTCCTGTTCCTTCTGCTACGCACGGAGTTCCGCGGATCGCTGCACGCCGGCGGGAGTGAGATCCGGCTTCCCTATCCGGTGCAGTTGTTTTTCCAACTCGATCCGCTGGTGATGCTGTCGAATGCGCTCTCCAGCCGCGCCCTGTACCACGGCCTGTTGTGGAGTCTGGTCATTCTGATTCCGACGATGTTTCTCGGACGTTTCTTCTGTGGATGGATTTGTCCTCTGGGCTCAATTCACCACCTCTTCAGCAGCCTGAGATCCGAGCGCAAACGTGGAAAACAACTGATTGACTCGAACCGGTACAAGCGCTGGCAGACGACGAAGTACTACCTTTTAGCGGCGGCCTTGATCGCCGCCGTACTGGGCACAGGGGTCGTCGGATGGCTGGATCCTTTCTCGTTGCTGGTGCGCTCACTCGGCCTCTCCATTTTGCCCGGAACGAACTATGCCCTGAACGTCGTGCTGCGCGCGATGGAACACAGCAGATTTGCACCGGTGCAGATGACGGGCAGTGGGTTGCATTTCATTTTCGGAGGGCTGCTGCTCAGTTTCAAACAGCCGTACTTTCGGCAAGGTGTTTGGCTCGGCCTCGTCTTCATCTTTCTTCTGGCGCTGAATTTTCGCGTGACCCGTTTCTGGTGTCGGGCACTTTGCCCACTGGGCGCTCTGCTCGGCATCGTATCCCGCTGGTCAATTCTTGGACTGGTCAAGACCCCGGAGCGCTGCGAGGACTGCAATCGCTGCCTGATGCGCTGCCAGGGCGGCGATGATCCGATCGGCGGAGTTCCGTGGCGTCAACCGGAGTGTCATCTCTGTCTGAACTGTATTGATGAGTGTCCGGAGCACGGCTTGCAGTTCAAGTTTTTCCCCGCCCAAAGGTCCATTGGTGTGAAGTCCATTGGTGTGAACCTGCAGAGACGCAAGGTACTCACCGGATTGGCGGCGGGGGCAGTCGTGGTCCCCCTATTGCGAAGCACGCCCGGATTCGCAGTCGAGCGCCAGGAGCGGTTGCTGCGTCCTCCAGGCGCGCTGGACGAAGAGTACTTCCTGTCGCGCTGCATACGGTGCGGTGAGTGCATGAAGGTCTGCCCAAACAACGCGCTGCAGCCCGCGTTCACAGAGGCGGGGTTGGAAGGTCTCTGGACGCCGGTCATGGTGCCGCGGATTGGCTACTGCGAGAGCAGTTGCGTGCTGTGCTCGCAGGTTTGTCCTACCGGTGCAATCTGGGAGATCACGGCGAAAGAAAAGGGCTGGGAGGCGCGGGTCCCGAGCGACGCCAAGCCCATCAGTCTGGGCACGGCGTTCCTAGATCGCGGGCGATGTTTGCCTTGGGCTATGGCAACACCGTGCATTGTCTGCGAGGAGTGGTGTCCGACATCGCCCAAGGCCGTCTATTTGCAACCAGCGGAAGTCGCGGATGCAGAGGGCCATCTGCAGCAGGTAAAACAACCGTTTGTCGATCCTCATGGCTGCGTGGGCTGTGGGGCGTGCGAATACGCCTGCCCGGTTCAGGATCGCCCGGCAGTTTACGTGACCAGCATCGGCGAGAGCCGATCGCGAAAGAACCAGATTCTGCTGAACCGGGGCAAGGAGAGGCCGAGGTGAAAGCCCGCGGAGTGCTGCTGGTCATGCTTGGTCTCGCACTGCTCCTGAACACCGGTTGCAAACGTCAATCGGGGGCCGGGGGATCATTTTTTCCTGCGTCAGATCAGGTTGCGGGCTGGGCGAGGACTGGAGATATACGGACCTTCGAGGCTGCCGACCTGTGGAAGTACATCGACGGCGAGGCGGAACGGTACTTGAAGGCTGGGGTGCAGAGAGTGTCTACGGCTGACTACAAGTTCCAGAACAAGGTCGACGCGGTAGTAGACATCTACACCATGGGGAACGCGGAGGGCGCCGAGAAGGTTTTCCAATCGGAGCCGGCTGTCGATGGGAAACCGATTCAACTGGGAGACGCCGCGGGCTTGTCCAGCCAGAGCCTGGTCTTCCGCAAGGGAGCTTGCTTGGTGCGAATCGTTGCCTTTGAGGGATCGGCGGAAACACAGCAGGCACTTCTGCAACTGGGGCGCGGCATCGACCTGCGCCTGGCCAGGTGACGATTTGCCAGAGGTGTTGTTCGTCACTGAAAAGTTATACGGATTGCGATATAGGTAGTTTAAGGCAGCTGGTCGTGGGTTCACTGGAGAACCCTTATGAGCGCAATTCGCAGCGCGGATCGACGGGATTTTCTTAAGAAGTGCCTCACTGGCGCTGTGGTTCTAGGTGCCAGCGGCAAGATGGGACTGCTCGCCGCAGCAGAACAACAACAACAACAACAAGGAGCGGTGCTCGCGAAATCCAGGGTTGTGATCGCGCGCGATGCCATGCTGCGCGGCGTGGGTACCACGGTGGATTCGCGCCGGATGCTGAGCCTTCTGGATCGCGCCATGCAGGCTCTTTTCGACCGCGATAATCCGATGGAGACGTGGACGAAGCTGGTCCGCCCGGGTGAGACGGTTGGACTGAAAGTGAATGTGCTTGGAGGACGCGGATTGTCCAGCAACCTTCAGCTCATCGAAGCCATTTGCGAGCGGTTGCAGGAGGCCGGAATCAAGGCGAACGATATCGTGGTCTGGGACCGCGGCACCGACGAACTGGAACACGTTGGATTCCATGTGTCGACCGGCGGAAACCGGGTGCAATGCTTCGGCACCGATCGAGTCGATTACGAACAAGAGCTGGCCATGCATGGCAGTGTTGGCAGCCGGTTGTCGAAGATTCTGACACAACGCTGCAACGTCCTGATCAATGTCCCGGTGCTGAAAGACCATGACGGCGCCGGCGTAACCATCGCCCTGAAAAACATGTATGGCGTCATTCATAACCCGAACAAGTACCACCCCAACGGCTGCAATCCGTACATCGCAGACTTGAATATGCTGCCGGAAATCAGAACCAAGATGCGCTTGACCATCTGCGATGCGACCACGGCCTGCTTCGAAGGCGGACCCGGATACAAACCGGAATACAGTTGGAAGAACAATGCCCTGATGGTTTCGCAGGATCCCGTCGCGCTTGATTACACGGGCTGGCAAATCATCGAGCGCAAACGAGCCGAAAAAGGATTGAAGACGCTGGAAGGCGATAGCAGAGCACCCCACTACATCGCGACCGCCGCCGATGCACAGCATCGACTGGGCACGAATGATCCCAGGAGCATCGCGGTTGTCGAGGTGTAGGGGGTGCGCGATTGAGGGTTCAACATGTCGCGTGAACTCGATGCGCAAAAAGGCGAGAGTCTCGTTATCCGCGGTGAGCAGAGCCCGTTCTCGTGCCCGCTCGATCGCCGTTCGTTCTTGAAGTGCGCTCTGGCGTCAGGAGCAGCTTTAGGCGTCTGCGAATTTGCCCAGCCCCTCGTCGCGATCCCCTCGTGGGCTGGTCCGCAGAAGCAGGATGATTCGCGATTCACCGTCGAAGCAAAGTTCTACCAGAAACTTCCAAACAACAAGAAGATCAAGTGCAAGCTGTGTCCGCGCGAATGCACGGTGGGAGATCGGGAACGCGGTTATTGTGGCGTGCGGGAGAATCGCGGAGGAACCTACTACACGCTGGTGCACTCGCGGGTGTGCGCCGCGCACATCGATCCCATCGAGAAGAAGCCGCTGTTCCACTACCTGCCGGGGACGCTCGCTTTCTCGTTGGCCACGGCCGGCTGCAACGTCAACTGCAAATTTTGCCAGAACTGGGACATCTCCCAGGTGCGTCCGGAGCAGGTTCCTGCCGACTACGCGCCCCCGAAATTGGTTGCCGAGCTGGCCAAACAGCGCGACTGTCCGACCATTGCCTACACCTACAGTGAGCCGGTGATCTTCAGCGAGTACCTGATGGATGCAGCCGACGCCGGGCACGAAGCCGGCATCCGCAGCGTGGTCGTGTCGAATGGCTACATGCAAGAGGAGGCGCTGAAGACGGCGTACGGAAAGATGGACGCGGTCAAGATCGATCTGAAAGCGTTCACGGAGTCTTACTATAAGGATGTAGTCGTTGGCGAGTTGAAGCCGGTGTTGGACTCGCTGGTCACCTTGCGGAAGATGAACAAGTGGACCGAGATCGTTTACCTCGTGGTGCCGGCGATGAACGACAGCGATGCCGAATTTCGCGGACTGGCACGCTGGGTCAAGACAAACCTGGGCGTGGATGTGCCGATCCATTTTACGCAATTTCATCCGGAATACCTGTTGAAGAACCTGCCCATAACGCCGGTGCCCACCCTGGAGCGTGCCAAGGCGATTGCCGACGCCGAGGGGCTGCACTACGTGTACATCGGCAATGTGCCGGGACATCCTGCACAAAATACTTATTGCCCGAAGTGCCGCCGCATGTTGGTGGAGCGTGTAGGGTTCACGGCGAGCCAGATGCTGATCCGCAAGGGCAGTTGCCCATTCTGCGGGCAGCCGATCCCTGGTGTTTGGCACGCATGAAAGCGCGAGAGGAGTTTTCGCATATGAATATCAAGATGCGCTCCAAAATCTATTGGCTGGCGGCTCTACTCATCGCGATCCTGGCGATTGCGGCATTGCAACACGTGCGTGCTGCCGATCCTCAGAACGTAAGGCAAGAGAATGTGAGACAAGCCGCTGTCGCCGGTGGCTTCTATCCGGCCGATCCCAAGACACTTTCGGCGATGATCGATGACATGTTGGCGCATGCCACTCCGCCGCCGATCAACGACCCGATCCTGGCCGTGGTTGCACCTCACGCCGGTTATCAGTACTCTGGCCCCGTCGCTGCCTACACTTACGCGGCGCTGAAGGGGCGCAAATTTTCGCGAGTGGTCGTAATTGCGCCGTCGCACTACGAAGCCTTTGATTTCACTTCCGTCTATGAGGGCGACGCCTACGCGACGCCTCTGGGGACAGTCCCGGTAGACAAAGCGTTTGCAAAACAGCTCGTGCAGATGAGTCCAACCATCAAATTCTCCAGCCGGGGACATACTCCCAACCGGGAGGGCGCTGAGCATGCGCTTGAGGTGGAGTTGCCGTGGTTGCAACGGGTGCTGGGTGATTTCCAGTTGGTACCGGTCGTCATGGGAGACCAGAGTTATGAAAGCAGCCGTGCGCTGGGTGTGGCTCTGGCGAAGCTGATCCAGGGCAAAGATAACGACACGCTGATCGTGGCCAGTTCCGATCTGTCGCACTATCACCCCTACGACGAAGCGGTGAAGATCGACCATAAAACGCTGAATGCACTGCAGGCGTGGGACTACTTCAGCATGTCGCGCAACTTCGAGGCGCGGATCTGGGAAGCCTGTGGCGGCGCGCCCATCGTGGCCGCAATGATTGCCGCCGAGCGCATGGGAGCGAACCAAGCCCTGGTGCTCAAGTACGCCAATTCAGGCGACATCACAGGCGATCACTCGCGCGTGGTCGGATACAGCGCGGACGTCTTTTTGAAAACTCAAGGCGGAAAGACGCTGGAACCGCAATTCTCACTGAATGGCCACGAGAAAGACGAACTGCTCGCTCTGGCTCGCAAGTCGGTGGAGTACGCGGTGCGGGAGAAAAAGGCGTATGAACCAACCGCGAGCGCAAGCGAAGTGCTGAATCAGGAGCGCGGTGCGTTCGTGACCCTGCGCAAATCGGGAGAACTGCGGGGGTGCATCGGCTATACCTCTGCGGAAAAGCCTCTCTACATGACGGTGCGGGACACGGCTACGCTGGCCGCTCTGCGCGATCCCCGATTTCAGCCGGTGGCTGCCTCAGAATTGCCGCAAATCGATTATGAAGTTTCGGTGCTGTCGCCCCTTCGGCGGGTGCTGGACATTCGGCAGATCAAGGTTGGCCAGCACGGTTTGCTGATGAAGAACGGCACTTACGAGGGCCTGTTGCTTCCGCAGGTGCCGGTGGAAGAAAAATGGGATCGACAGAGGTTCCTGGAAGAAACCTGCGCCAAAGCGGGTATGCGCTCTGGCTGCTGGAAGGATGAGAACACGGACATCTTCATGTTTACAGCGGTGGTATTCGGCGAGAACCGGCCGCAAGCGCTTACACCCGAGACATCTTTGCCTCCAGGCTTACCCGCGCGGCTAGGAGAACCGGCGCCAGGTTTACCGCCGCACTGAGCCATGCGGTTTTCCAAAAACCAAACACTGGGATGAGATAACTGCTGAACAAAAGCGCGCCCACGCATCCGCCCAGCAGATCGATGGCATAGAGTGTGCCCAGTCTTGATCGACCGCTGCGGTCATTGTTATTGTCATAAAAGTAGATCTCCGTCGCGATAGGAAACTGATAGCCCCCCAGCATTCCGCAGAGAGCAGCCAAAGCAGGGAAGACAAACTGCGCCGCCAGCCAGGTTGCCGCCGTCCCAGAAATCTTCGACAGCAGGCTAACCACAAATATCAGCGCAGGACCAGAAAGGGCGAGCAGGAACTGGGTCGTTGCCATGGTGCGGTTGGGGAGACTGTCGCTGGAACGAATGCGGCGGATGCCCAGCCAACTTCCAAAGGCAATGCCTGCCATGCACATGGCGATGAGGATCGCAAGCTGGTGGTAAACGTAACCGTAGACGGACTGGAATGCGAGCAGCAGGAAAATCTGCAGAGTCATCAGTGTGAATCCGGTCGCAGCGATGCAGCACGCCGCGGCAGAACGGGCGCGTTTCTCGCGAGAGGGCACAAACTCCAGAAGGACCGCCACAAACAATAAGATAACCAGGACCGCATCGATGACCCCGGTGAACGCGATATGCGCTGCGGCCCGGAACCAGCGGGAATAGCCCAGCTTGAACTGCGTGCTCCATAGCACAACGTCGAAGTAATAGGCGATCGGCTCGAAATCGCGATTGACGGGCGTCGAGGTCAGCGGCCGCAGTCGCTCTTGAACCTGCTCCATGCGATCGGGCATCATGCGGAAGGGGATGAAGTATTCCCGAACGTACTGCGTCTTCAGATTCCGCTCCTGCAATCTTGCCATCAGCGTTCGGGGATCGTCCGTCAGAACATCGGGTCGCGTAGCGGCGAAGAAGTGGATGGTTTCGCCGGGGACGGCGACAACGTAAGGGAAGACTTTCCGCAGGGTGTGGTGAATGCAGCGCAGGAATTCCGCCAGATCGGGGCTGATGTAATCCTCCGACGATCGCAGTTGCAAGGCGAGCAGTCCGCCTGACGCGAGGTGATCGCGAGCGGAACGAAAGAACTCGGCCGTGTAGAACCGGTTCAACTGCGCGGTCTGCGGGTCGGGCACATTAAGGATAATCACGTCGAATGTGTCGCCAGCGGTTTTGAGAAAGTACCGGCCATCCGCGTAGTGCACGTGCACCCGAGGATCCGAGACAATAGAAGCGGACTGCACGGGGAAAAATTGCCGCGCCATGTCGATGAGCGCGGGATCCAGCTCAACATAGTCGATCCGCTCGACGGTGGGATGCTTCAGCGCTTGGGCGATGCTGCCGTTCACGCCGCCGCCGATCATTAGAAGCTGCCTCGGCGCCGGGTGCTCCAGCAGCGCGTAGTGAACCGCCTCTTCGGCGGCGTTCTCGTCCGGCGCGCTGGCAAGAATCACACCGTTGTCATAAATGCTGCGGATATTGCCGGTTTCCATATTGCCCGTTTCCGCATTACCGGTCTCAATGACCGCCAGGTTGCCATAAATCGAGTCGCGCGATCCCACCAGGCGGAATCCTCGCCACAGGCGCGCCTGCGCGGACCTGTCCAACGACGGTGCAACATATATAAGGAGAACGACCGCGGAAAGCGCGGCTGCCGCAGTCAGAGCCCCAAGCTGCTTGCGGCTCGTCCGGAACAGCAAGACTGCTGCCATACACAGGTTCAGCAGGGCGACGACGGTCGCGATCTGAAAGGACTCAAGAAAGCGCACCAACACAATGCTGGCCAGAATCCCTCCGAAGCCGGAACCAGCGGCCTCCAGTAAGTAAGCCGAGCTGGCAGCGACGCGAGCGGAGACGACGCATTCCTGTTCGTACATCCGGGTCGCAACCACGAAAAGCGAGCCTGCGACAACGCAAAACAGGCTCAGACATGCCAGGGATGTAAGCAGCATCGGCACCGGACCAACCAGTTCGCCCGGCACTGTCTGAAAAAAAGATCTGGAGGCGCGCAATGCCCAGATCGTCGGCAGCAGGCTGACGCCGAGCAGGCATTCGAGCGCGGCGACCGCCCGGCGAGCGTCGTTTCCGCCCAGCGCAAAACGGCTGCTAAGGCTGCTGCCAGCGGCGGTCCAGAAGAGCCAGGTGGCTAGCATAATTCCCAGCGAAATCTCGTTGCCGTTGAAGACGACAATGAGCTCCCGCATGAGAACGATCTGGCCGATGACGGCGCTGAATCCGATCAGCGTCAGAACCGCCCTTATGGCCGACGTCGGTTGTTTCGCACACGGCATCGTGATGGACTGCATAGCTGCTGCCACCAGAACGAGATTAGAATTTAGTTGTCGCGCAAAAGCAAAGAGGTCAAAACAATATGCCGTCGCCCGAGAGCGCCATACTCAACCGTCGTGAAGCGTTAATCAAACTGCTCCGCCTTGGAGGAGTCGCTGCCGGAACCGCAGGCCTCGGATTCTGGCTGAGCGAGCACAGCCAGCGCCCCGAGCCAGAGCTGGCCCTCAATTTGAAGCGCAGTCACGCGGTGGCCGCTGATGCGGCTTTGCCCGAGATGGCGGTCATCCAGGGAGATGATCCCGAACAGCTGGCGCGGACTGCCATCGAAGAACTGGGCGGCATTCATCGCTTCATCTCCCGCGCCGACATCGTGTTGGTGAAGCCGAACATCGGCTGGGACCGCACTCCAGAACAGGCGGCCAACACGAATCCAAAAATCGTCGAAGAGATCGTCCGGCAGTGCTGGAGCGCAGGGGCGAAACGGGTCATCGTGACGGACGTGAGCTGTAACGACCCGCGCCGGTGTTTTCAGAGGTCGGGCATTGCCGAGGCAGCGCGGCGCGAAAGCGCCGAAGTGATCCTGCCCGATCCCGCCAGATTCAAAGATGTAGACCTGCAGGGAGAGGTTTTGCGGGACTGGCCGGTTTTCGATCCCTTCCTGAATGCCGACAAGATCATCAACGTCCCAATCGCCAAACACCACAGCCTGACCGGCACGACTCTGGGGATGAAGAACTGGTACGGCATCCTGGGTGGACCACGCCAGCAGTTGCACCAGAAGATCAACGAAAGCGTGGTGGACCTCGCTGATTTCATTCGTCCGACTCTTACCATCATCGATTGCTATCGCGTGCTCATCCGGAACGGCCCCACGGGAGGCAACCTTGACGATGTCCTGCTCAAAAAGACGCTGGTGGCCGGAACCGATCCGGTGGCGCTCGACGCTTATGTGGCAAAGGCCTACTGGAATTTGGAAGTTGCCTCTCTGCCCTATTTGAAAATGGCGTCCCAGCGCGGTTTGGGAACCTACGAGTTCGGGAAGATCCGCACCCGCGTAAGAAGCAGTGCATGAGAAGCCACACCGACTCCGCAGTAGCTCCGGCATCTTCCCCCCTCGAACCGTAGCATCCGCCGGAGAACTTCATCGAATTATCCCTGTCCGTTTGTTTTGTGAATCCGGGAAGAAATTATAGAACGCGAAATGCAACGCGCAAGCCGTTTTCAGATTCCTCAGCTTCTTCGAGAAAGCATTCGTCAGGCGGCGATCAGCAGCAACGCTCAGCAGTGCGACAGCGCCGGATACGTGCTGGCGAAGCACGGAGCCGTGCCTGCCTCACTGCGGCTTCAATACACAGAACCGCACGCGGGTCGGAGAAGGGCTACGATCGCCAGTTCCCAACAAATTCATTCCTGTCATGCTGAACGGGTGAAGCCGCATGTTAGGCTTCTGCGGAGCCTACGGAGACGCTAAGGTGATTGGCCGGGTTTTTAAAGCATTTCAATATCGCGATTTCCGCCTGATGTGGTTTGGCGCCTGCACCTCCAGCATCGGCACCTGGATGCAAATCGTGGCGCAGGGCTGGCTGGTCTACCGGCTCAGCCACTCCGCGTTCTTGCTGGCGCTGGATCAATTTCTCGGCGGCATTCCCATCTTTCTGTTCTCTTTGATCGGCGGCGTGGTGGCCGACCGCGTGGAGCGTCGGAAAATTCTGCTCGGCTCCCAGTATGTGCAGATGGCGACCGCCGGGCTGCTCACCATTCTGGTGGCGACTGGTCGGGTACACGTCTGGCACATCCTTTGCCTTTCGTTCATTTCCGGTTTCGCCCAGGCCTTCGGCGGTCCGGCCTACCAGGCGCTGATTCCCACGTTGGTCGAGAGGGAAGACATGCCGAACGCCATCGCACTGAATTCGATCCAGTTCAACGTGGCGGTCATGGTCGGGCCGGCACTGGCCGGGCAGGCCTTAGCCAGGCTGGGAGAGAAGTGGTGCTTCGGGCTGAACGCGCTTTCCTTCCTGGCGCCCATCGTGTCGCTGTCGATCATCCGCGCCCGCTTCCTGCCGCTGAAGACCACGGAGTCGATGCTCACCAGCCTGAAGCAGGGCATTCAGTTCGCTCGCAAGCAGAGTTCGATGGAAGCGCTGATTGTGCTCGCTTTCTGCATGACCGCTTTGAGCATGCCCATGCGCACCTACCTTCCCGTATTCGTGAAGGACATCTTCCATCGCGGTCCGCAAACCTACGGCAATCTCCTCGCGCTCATGGGACTCGGTTCGATTTGCGGCTCGCTGACCATCGCGAGCGCGGGCAATATAAGAAAAAAAGGGCGCGTCGCTCTCGGTGCGCTCATCTGCCTGGGCGCGGGGATTTCCGGGTTTGCCCTTTCGAAGTCGCTGCCGGTGAGCGAGGCCGTCCTGGTGCTGGTGGGCGCATCCATGATGGCTGTTTTTGCCACGGTGAATTCGCTGGTGCAGTTGATTACCACGAACGAAATGCGCGGGCGCGTGATGAGCGTGTACAATTTCGCATTCCGCGGCGGCATGCCGATGGGGAATCTGTTGTCGGGCTGGCTCGTTCCCGTGTTTACGGCGCCGGTGGTGCTCAGCCTGAACGGATTCCTGCTGATTCTGGTGGCCCTTTACTTCCTGCTGGTCCAACGGCGGCTGGCTGCGCTTTGAAAAGCGGCGAGGCAGCCAATTCTTTTGAGAGTGATGGTTAAAGTGGAAGTTCTGGTTGCAGGACAAGAGATGCATTCCCAGAGAACGCGTCGAATCTGTTCTACAGGCAGCCGCTTGGGCTTCCGCCCACATTCATCGAAGCGCCTCTACCTCCCCGACTGGCGCAAAGAAACCATCGAGAGGATCCAGAATGCGAACGAGAGGAGAGCGGAACTGAGTTTCGATGCGCAGCAGATGTAAACGAACCTATGGGAATCCGAACCGTTCTAAAACGCATCACCAACATAGGAGGCATCTCTGGCATTGAGCGGGCCAAACGACGGGACATTCCACTCGGTCCACATCAAAGGCAGCCCGGGACGTGCCGAGGCTGCGATCTGATCGTGCACCTTCTTAATCGCGAGACAAACCCTGCGATCCATGGAAATGTTTTCGCGCGTGCCATGTTGCGCGGCCCACATCGTCGTACATGAGCACGGAACGACTCCCCTATGAATCGCGCGCGAAACTCTTTGAACCATTCCATACAACTTTTCGGCAGCTTCTGGGTTCAATAGTATATAGGGATGTGATTGTCTGGAGGAGACCTTGAAAGTATCTCGCTTGTTTCGTAAAGCAATTGGTTCCGGGCTGGCGGCGAGAGCTGCTCTTTTGTTCTTTGTGCTTGGCGCGGCAGCATTGGCTTGCGCCCAGAGTGGCGCCATGACTCCTTATCAGGGAGAATCGGATGGCGTCAGCGCCGGCGGAAAATGGCTGGAGTTCCACTCCGACGACAAGATGACGGGCGCCAAGAAAGTGCGCTTTGAGATCCAGTCGGATAATTATTTTCGCGAAGACCCGGAGTACAAGCCCAGAGTGGACCTGTACTGCAGTGATGGCAAGCTCAAGCTGGCGGACTTCAATCCCGGAGTCAGACTGGCTCCGCCGAATCGCCCCGGCTGGTGGGGACAGCCCCAGTTGGAAGTTATGGTCCGCGTTGACGATACGCACTACTTCAAGGGCTGGAACTGGATGCGCGGCCACTTCCTCTCCATGGACAAAGGCACCGTTCGGGGGATGATCGGGGCGCAGGTTTTCAAGGTGGAACTCCCCACGCGGAGCGGCCGGCAGATCGCGGAGTTTTCTCCCGGCGGCCTGAATCTGGATCGAATCAAACAAGCCTGCGATCTGACACCGAAGAAGCCGAGCAAGGACTAGCTGCCGCGACCGCGTGATTGTTACTGCTGTCGATCCAAGTTAGCTGGTGGAGAGCCGGGCGTCCCCGCCCGGCCTTCACTGCCCGAGAGGCTCCAAGCAACCAGCGCATTCTTGACTTCCCGCTCCTGCATCCCCAGCCATTCCTGCGAATCCAATGATGATATCGTGGGAGGCGCATGAAGATTGGCATCACCTGTTATCCAACCTACGGCGGCAGCGGAGTTGTCGCCACCGAACTGGGGCTTGAGCTTGCTCGCCGGGGACACGAGATTCATTTCATTTCCTACTCGCAGCCCATTCGTCTGACCGGGCCGGAACCTAACATTCATTATCATGAGGTCGAGGTCACGCGCTATCCGCTGTTCGAATATCCTCCGTACGATCTGGCGCTGGCGACGCGCATGGCCGAGGTGTCGCAGCTCTACGAACTCGATCTGCTGCACGTGCATTACGCCATCCCGCACTCGGTGAGCGCGATGCTGGCCAAGCAGATGCTGGCGGCAACTCCGCCGCGGCGCCATTTACCGTTCGTAACCACCCTGCACGGGACCGACATCACTCTGGTCGGGCTCGACCGTTCGTATCTTCCGATTACGCGTTTTTCCATCGAGCAGAGCGACGGCGTGACGGCAATCTCGCAGTATTTGCGCACCCGCACCCTTAAAATTTTCGACGTCAAGAACCATATCGAAGTCATCCCGAACTTCGTGAACTGCGACGAGTATCTGCGCAAACCGGAATGGCTGGAAAAGCGTAGCGAGTATGTCTCCAACGACGAGCGGCTGCTGGTGCACCTTTCCAACTTCCGGCCAGTGAAACGCGTCCTGGATGTGATCGAAATCTTTGACCGTGTGCGCAAGAAAATTCCTTCCAAGCTGTTGCTGATTGGTGACGGACCTGATCGTTCCCAGGCGGAGTGGCTGGCGGTGCAGAAAGGCATTCACGAACACGTCCTGTTTCTTGGGAAACAGGATCAGATTCGCGAAAAACTCGCCATCTCAGACGTGTTGTTGATGCCGAGCGAACTGGAAACCTTCGGACTCGCGGCGCTGGAGGGCATGGCCTGTGAAGTCGTCCCGATTGCCACGCGCACTGGAGGAGTGCCGGAATTGATTGATCACAGTGTGACCGGATTTCTGGCCGATCTCGGCGACGTGGAGACCATGGCGCGTTACGCCATCGATCTGCTGAGTGATGAATCGGCTCTGCGCGCCATGCGGAAACGGGCGCGCGCCGCTGCCATGGAAAGATTCTGTGCCAGCAAGATTATTCCGCTTTACGAAGACTTTTACCGAAAGGTGCTGGCGCAATCGCCGAAGTCGTCATGAGCTCTTCCGGATTGGGCAGAATGGGCAGCCGCAACCGGATCAGCGTGCCGCCGCCTTCGCGGTTTTCGATCATCATCTGGGCAGCATCGCCGTAGAGCACCTTCAGACGCTCCGCGACGTTCGCCATGCCGATTCCCATACCTCCCAAGCCTTGGGCTTGCCCCAACTCTTGGGCCGACCCCATGCCCACGCCGTCATCTTCCACTTCAACCACCAGCCGCGATTCGATCAGGCGGCTGCGCAGCGTAATGCTGCCGCCTTCGACCTGGGGAGCAAGTCCGTGCTTGATGCAGTTTTCGACCAACGGCTGGAGCAGCATGCTGGGAACCATGGCTTCGAGAGACGCCGGATCCAGATCCTTGACGACCTTGAGCTTCTCGCGTCCAAAGCGTACGACTTCAATGTCCAGATAATTGTCGATGAACTCCACTTCCTCGCGTAACGGAACGAACGAATCCGTACTGTGCAGCAGGCGGCGAAGAATGGTCGCAAGCTTCAGGATCATCTCGCGGGCCGTGTCGGGATCGAAGCGCACCAGCGACGAAATGGAATTCAACGTATTAAACAGAAAGTGCGGGTTGATCTGGTTCTGCAGCGCCGCCATGCGCGCCTGGAGCAGCAGCCGTTCCTGCTCTTCCAGCTTGATCTGGATGCGGACGCTATTGAAGATTTTCAGTTCCGTGCCTACCACCATGACCGCCGTCAGGTAGATCGCGCTCTCCACAAGATAGCCGTTCAGAGTCCCGTGATTGGCCCACAGGCCGGGGCTTTCCAGGCTGAAGATGGAGTTCGGCCAGAAGTGCCAGATTTCCGTCTGCAGAAAACGCAGGCCCACGATGGTTACGAAAAAAGCGACTTGCCAATCGAACACACGCGGGCGCGGCAGATTGCGGCGAATCATGCGATAGAGCGTGAGGTCGATGAACGGCGAGAACGACCAGATATCTTCCTGCTCGGGCGCGACCCGGCGCAACTGCCCGGCAATAATTCCGGCGAGCACATTCAACGGCATGGCGGCCCACTCTCCGTGCATCGCTGCGGGCAGCGATATCAGCGCTCCGCCGAGCCCTCCCGACAGGCGCCCGCCGACCACGCCCAGTAGCAGCGCGGTTTCGAGCGAAAGGTCGCCGGCAAGGAAGCTCTTGGCGCTGAATCGTATCCAGACGCCGAGTGCGATCGGGATCGCCATCCAGAACGCCAGATAAATCTTGTGCCGGGTTTCGCGCTGCTCGCGGAAGATCAGACTCTTGAATTCTTTGGAGCGCACCAGGGCGCTCGACAAGGCAGCGGCCACGCCCAGCTTGATCAGAAGGTTAACGAGTATCAGCCGCGGTTCCAGCATCGAGGTGACTTGCTGGTGGAGATCCGGGCGTCCCCGCCCCGGACGGGCGAGACGCCCGTCCCTCCACCGTGTGACTTTCTTCCCGCGAAATGATGTGCGGTCGGGATCAGGCTCCGATTGTAACCGCTGCCTGGCGCAAAAGCTGCTCGACGTTGATATGCGAGCCCGCCGGAACTCCGCCCTGGGCAAAATCGCGGCTGCCGCCGCCGCGGCCTCCGACGGACGACAACACTTGCTTGAGCAACGCCCCCATGTCGGCGGTCGATCCGAGCGCGCCGCCGGAAGCTTGCGCGAGAGTTTGCGATGGAGTCTGCGCAAACACCAGACCCGGCGGATCCACGGTGCTCGCCACCAGCGCGATGGCCGGCGTCGCCGCTCGCGTCACTTTCTGCGCAAACAGTTTGGCGAAGCCGATGTCGCGATCGGAAAACGCCCGCACGATGATCTTCGGCCCGTTCGTCTCCGGTTGATTCTGGAGGGCGGCCAAAGCCATAAGCTCGGCGAGTTGATCGAGCGCATCGTCCTTTTGTTTGCGCAACAGCTTGCTCTCTTCGACACTCTTGCGGATCTGATCCGGCACATCCCAGAGCTGCGCCGAGAATAGTGCGGCCGCCTCACTGAGGGCACTGTAGTCACGCCGCGCCATGCGAACTGCGCGATCGCCGCAGACAAACTCCACTCGTGTTCCCTGTCGCACCTTCTCGGTTTTTCGCAACAGGATCGAACCGATCTGCCCACTGGCGCTGACGTGAGTTCCGCCACACGCCGACAAATCGAAATCTGCGACCTCGATCAGACGCAGCTCGTCGCGCTCCGCGGGAGGCAGTTTACGCAGGCCAAGCTTCTCCGCTTCCGCGCGGGAAACATACCGAATCCGAATGGGACGGTTCTCAAAAACAACCTGATTGGCCCGCTTCTCGGCTCCCGCAATCTGCCCGGAACTCACTGAAGGCACCGCCAGATCAATCGAGCAATAGTCTTCGCCCATGTGGAACGAGACGGTCGGCATCTGGTAAAGCTCGATAAAAGCTGCCGAGAGAACATGTTGTCCGGAGTGTTGCTGCATGTGGTCGCGGCGGCGTTCGGGATCGACGCTGCCATGGACTTTTTCGCCTGCCAGTGGCAACTTCGCCGGCGCTTCCAGGTAGTGGACGATCCTGCCGTCTTCCGCATCCGCAACTTCCGTGACCCGCAGGCGAGCGCCACCATGATCGTCCCCGCCATCAGTCACAACGAACGTCAGCCATCCGGTGTCGTGGACCTGACCGCCGCTAGTTGGATAGAACGCGGTTTCCCGCAGGATGACGCCCGGGCGCGATTGCTCAGGCGAGGCAGGCGCGACGTCCTCGACAACCGAATCAAATTCGTGGATTTCAGAACTGTCGTAGTAAAGACGGTTGGTCATGATGAAGATGAAAAAGTCGTAATGAAAAGCCATTCTGATGAAAACATTCCGATAAAACCAGAGCAGCGCGCAGCAGGCAAACAAAAGTCAGGCACCGGCGAACCACTGCACACGAAAGAGCCCGTTACCGTTGCTTCCTTCCGGACCTGGCGGGGTTGGCGGGAAAACGTCGCGCGGAACCGATGCCTGACTCTACATATTAGCAAGAGATCGCCGAAAACAGGAATGGACTCGGGATTTGGGCAGTGGTGCAGTTTGAATTCCACAGGGGTAGCAATCGGGTCCGGGCTGTGGGAAACTGGGGACATGACAATACCAGAATTGACCGACATGGGGTGGCTTGGACCAAGGTACGAAATGGATAGCGCTAGTCATCGCTTCGGCAAGTGCTCTGAGTGCCATGAGATCATCTGCGTCGAAAAGGCCGTGACAGATACACAGAATACGCAGCCAGAAACCAATGAAATGCTCCATAAAGTGTTTCGCACACACGTTAAGCTGAAGCACTCCGAGGGCTTCAGCCAAGCCGCTGCGCGGATCGTCGGAGAGGCCACGGAAGACAAATAGCGAACCCGACTCACTGTGGGAGTTCCCAGTCTTTTGGACTGTCGAAGAGTGTCGGATTGTCGGGATAAACCGGCGCAATCGCATATTGCCACCACAAGTCCTGAATAAATTCAAGCTGCACCACTACCCGGGATTTCGACTATCATCAGGTCACGCTATGGCTGAGTCGGAATGCGCCGCCTACAAAGAACTCAAGGATCGTGAGACCCGAGCGCACGCGGCATGGACTTCTTTTCTGTACCGCAATGAAAACAAGCCGAAACTCTCCGAGAGATCAAACCGGAAGCAGCAGAAAGAAAAAATGGAAGCTTACGAGCAGGCCCACAAAGCCCGCCTGTCTCACTCGAAGACTTGTCCAACCTGTTTGTCCAACATGTAAAGAGATCAGCGCCAGCAGATATTCAGGGGTGGGTGAAGAGGAGCCTTCAGCGCACCACCAGAACTTCCCGGATGGCATCGCGCGCCAGGAAAAATTTGATTGAAGCGAAATCCCGGAAGAGGTTTTCAATGTGGCGGTTGTTGAACACGCGCTGCAGGCGGGGAGATTGCTTATCGGACGCGGGACGACCGGGCGGGGCGAACTTCACCTCTTGCATCTCCAGCATGTCGGTGCCGGTCACGTGATAGCGATAGCAGGTCGAGTCCGGGCCCGCGTCGCGCGTGTGAAAGAAGGCCAGCAGGTATCCGCCCGGCTTCATCACCGACCACAAACGGTCAATGGCCGGCTTCACCAGGCTCTCTTCCAGGTAATCCGGCAGATTCCAGCACAGCACCACGTCGAACTGAGCGTTCGCGTACACCAGGTTCTCATCCAGAAACTTCTTGCTGTCCACAACCGTGTTTCCCGCGCTGTCCTGAATGCGCAACGCAGGGTCAAGAGACGATCGCAACAAATCTTCGCTGTAATTCTTGTGTCCCTTGCCGGTGAAAAAGCGGATGTTGTTGGCGGAGGTCGAGCCCATGTCGAGCACGCACAGCCCCTCCTGCGAATTCAGCAACCGTGAAATCTCCCCCATCCCGCTCGACCGGCGGGTCAGCTTCTGCGGGACAGCGGCACCCGCAGTCCGGTTCGAAGAGCTCCGAAAGAATTTCATCACGTTGTCAGAAACAGATGCCATCGATCATCGATCCGTGCACCCGGTCGCGCGATCCGCCCGCCATTTCCTATGAAGACGCGGGCGCTGCCGCTTTTCCGGCCTCTTTCTGAATATCAACCTTCCCTTTCAGGAACGCGCCTTCTTCAATGGCGATGCGCTGCGTGGTCACATCGCCGGTTACCACCGCCGACTTTCGCAACTCCACGCGATCGGAGGCGTTCACGGTCCCATCCAACTTGCCCTGAATCACCACAGCCTTGGCGGTGACGTCGGCCTTGACGTTTCCGTTCGGCCCGACCGTCAGGCTGTGGTTGCGCAGCTCAATTTTTCCTTCGACGTTGCCATCCACATACAAGTCTTCGGAGCCCGACAGCTCTCCCTTGATTACGACCGACTTGCCGATATGGGCAAACTCTCCGGTCTGCGGAGCATCCATGCTTTGGCCTCCATCTCCTCGCGCTCTGTTCGCCGCGAATGAACCGATTGTAAATCATCGGCCCGCTTGCGGCTCGTCTCGGTAGCCGGAAATCATTCTCCATCAGGAACTTACAGCAGCGGTCGGAAGCGCGGCTTCACCCCAATGCAACCTGCGGTTTGCTACCATGGTCTAAAAGGAATGAACCTGCCCAGTCCCATCATGGCGGTCGTCAACTCTATCTCGCGCAACTCCATCGCCGACTCCATCACCCACACCGGCGCCTGGATTCTGCTGCTCACTGCGGCCAGTTTTGCCGGGCAGCAAGCGACAGTTTCTTCGTATCACGATCCGGCGGAACTGGTGCGAAAAGCTGCGCAGAACGAAATTAAGGCGGCCAATGACGACACCGCCCACTTCCTGTTTCGCGGCACCAAGACTACGCCTCAGGGATCCACCACGAGACTCTATGTCGAAACCAAGGAGGCTACTGCCGGCTTGGTGATCGCCTATAACGGCAAACCTCTAACGCCCGAACAGCGCCATGCGGAAGAGGCGCGCGTCGAACGTTTCATCAACCATCCCGAAGAACTGAGAAAGAAGCGCGAACAGGAGCGCGCGAGCGCCGAGCGCACCATGCGCATCGTGCGCGCACTGCCCGATGCTTTCCTGTTCGAGTACGCCGGAGAGGAACCCGGATCGGAAGGCATTGGCCGGGCCGGCGCCACTCTGGTCAAATTGAAGTTTTGGCCGAATCCCCGCTACCAACCGCCGTCGCGCGTAGAAGAGGTCCTGACCGGCATGCAGGGCTACGTGCTGGTGGACGCCGTCCGTTACCGCCTTGCCAGCATTGACGGCACGCTCTTCAAGGCAGTCGGCTTCGGGTGGGGAATTCTCGGACACCTCGATCGCGGCGGCCGCTTCATGGTTCAGCAGCAGGAGGTTGGCGACAATCTCTGGGAAATTTCAGGCATGACCTTGAGCTTTACCGGAAAGATCCTGCTGGTGAAAAGTCTCTCCATCAGCTCGACGGAAATTTTCAGCGGCTTCAAGCAGGTTCCCTCGGACCTGACGTTCGCCCAGGCTCTGGAACTGCTGAAGAAGGAAGACGCCTCCGTGGCCGAAAATTCTGCCGCCAGCAAACTCACCAACCGGTGAGGGACGAACGACGCTAACCGGCTGCCAAGAAACTCTGGCTTTGTATCAGGGCATCGCTTTAGCGATGCCGTAAGTGCTGCGCGAAGAGAGCGCCTTCAGGCGCTGAGGCCTGAGATCCAAGTTTCACCACGAGCTCCTAAGCTTTCCCGGCGCGAAACGTTTCTTCGCGCACGGTGAACTTCCGCACCAGGTCTTCGCGCACCTGGTAGCCCGTTCCGGGCGCCTCACTGACCGCGATCATTCCATCGGCGCCGACTTCCACTTCGGGTTCGATGATGTCCTCTTTCCAATAGCGCTTCGATGCCGACACATCTCCTGGCAAGCGGAAATTTTCGAGCGTCGACAAAGCGATGTTGTGCGCCCGCCCCACTCCCGATTCCAGCATCCCGCCGCACCACACCGGAACGCTGTGCCGCACGGCGACATCGTGTATTTTCATCGCCTCGCTGAAGCCGCCCGCGCGGCCCACCTTGATATTGATGATCCGGCAGGCGCCGATTTCGAGCGCAAAATCGGCGCCTCGCGCATTCAGAATCGATTCGTCCAGGCAGATCGCCGTCTGGATAGCTTTCTGCAGCCGCGCATGAAGATAGATTTCGTCGTTCCACAACGGCTGCTCGATCATGAGCAGGTTGAAGGCATCGAATTTGCGCAGGTGCTCGACCTGGTCGAGCGTGTAGGCGGAGTTCGCATCCACACTGAGAACAATATCCGCCCAGCGAGCGCGGATCTTCTCCAGCACATTCAGATCCCATCCCGGCTTCACCTTGATCTTGATCCGCCGGTATCCCGCCGCCAACTCAGTTTCGATTTTCTGCAGAAGTTGTTCCGGCGTGTCCTGAATGCCGATCGAAACCCCGCAGGCGATATCGCGCCGCGTTCCTCCCAACAATTTCCAGAGCGGCTGTTGTTTCTGCCGCGCCTCCGCGTCCCACACCGCGTTTTCGAGCGCGGCCTTCGCCATGCGGTGGCCGCGGACTCTGGCAAAACGCGCTGCACAATCCCGGCCGGAAGACAACTCGCTCTGCAGCAGCAGGGGCGCCAGATACTTCTTGATCGTGGGCCACGCGGTTTCGGTCCATTCTGGGCTGTAATACGGATCTTCCCCGGCGACGCACTCGCCCCACCCGCGCACTCCATCGGCCTCGACACTCACCAGCAGGATGCGGCGGCTGTAAACGCGGCCAAAGCTCGTTTCAAAAAAATGCACGAGCGGCATATGAATCTCGCGCAGAGTCACTGATTCGATTTTCATAATGAGTTGTGGCGACTTTTTCCGCAGCCTGCTAATACCGCCATGCTTCGTCCCACTCGCCCAAGAGGAACCGGCCATTCCCGCGTTCGTCGCGCTCATAGCCGAGCACACTCAGTCCTTCGGCAAACGCCCGGTTGAAGCGCTCGCGATTCCTTTCCTGCACCGCCAGCGCCTGCGTACGCGTCGTCGCCGCGGCCTTCCATTCGTAGATCGCCGCCGGCACATCGATGCGTGCGCGACACTCAAACTTCGCGCGCGGAGCATCCGCCAGCACCGCTTCGACTCGCTTTGACTTCATCCACCACTCCGCCACCAGTCGGTCGGTGGGCAAACCTCCCTGCAACGGCGACGATGTAATCCCGTATTGGTCCACGTTGTAGCGTCGCGCGATCGCACCCAGCTTCTCGATATTCAAATACGCGTTCTTGATCTCCAGCGGATCGAAAGTCCACTCCATCAGTTCGAAACCCCGCGCCAGCGCCTCTTCACGCTGATGGAGCTTCATCCGCCGGCCCAGGCCCCCATTGCGATATTGCTGCCGGACGGCCAGCATGTGCGAGTGCAGATAGCAGTGCCCGTTCCGCGTTCCCGGAATCGCGAGCGCGAAGCCGATGATCTCTTTTTCATCGAAGGCCCCAATCACGTGGCCGCCAATCTTCGAGGCCACAACGAACATCCGCACCGGAACGAGGTCCGCGTCCGAGAACTTCCATACTTCTTTCTGCAGCGCAAAGCAGGCCTGCATCTCCTCAAGCGCTTCACACCTGCGGATGGTCACTTCGCCGGTCGTTGCTATCTTGGTCGCTCCGGTCACGCTGGTTTTTCCTGCTGCTTCGCCTTTTGCCATAGTGTTTCCAGTTCGTCCATCGACGCCTGCTGTGGCGCTCGCCCGCTGGCGCGCAGGCGCTCTTCCATCCATTGAAATCGGCGCTTGAATTTGCGATTCGTCTTCCGCAACGCCGACTCCGGATCGAGCGACAGAAAGCGCGCGATGTTCACCAGAACGAAGAACAGATCTCCAACTTCATCTTCCAGACGCTCGCGTAGTTCCGGCGGAACCTGCGGCTTTCCCGACCCGGCAATTCCCTTCCCGACCAATTGATCTTTGGAAGACAGCGCCGGCACAGCCTTCAGTTCCTCGCGTAACTCCAGCGTCTCTTCTTCGAGCTTGGCGAAGAGCCCTTCAATCTCCGGCCAGTCAAATCCCACGTGCGCCGCGCGCGAGCTGAGTTTATAAGCCTCCATCAGCGCCGGCATTTTCGACGACACACCCGCGAGCACCGACTGCGCGTCGCCGGCCTGATCAGCGACATCCTCCGCGGGATGCCCCGCTCCTTGCGCTCTTTGCAAGGGGCGGGTGACGGCATCATCAGCCTGCTCCGCCTTCTCGCCTCCGCCCACCGCCAGCCGTTTCTTTTTCTCTTCCGCCTTCAGCGCCTCCCAGTTGCGCAGCACTTCGGCAGGAGTATCCGCTTTCACTTCACCAAACACGTGCGGATGCCGGTCTACAAGTTTGTTCGAAAGCCGGTCCAGCACATCATCCACCGAGAAGTGGCCTTCCTCGCTCGCCATCTGCGAATAGAACAGCACCTGCAACAGCAGGTCGCCCAATTCGCCGGTCAGCTCCGGCCAATCGCGATTGTCGATCGCTTCGAGGACTTCGTAAGTCTCTTCCAGCGTGTAGGGTTTGATGGTGTCGAAGGTCTGTTCGCGATCCCACGGGCATCCACCCGGAGCCCGCAAGCGCGCCATGATCTGAACCGCTCGCTCGAATCGTTCGCCTGTGGTGGACATCCTGTTCAATGTAAATGACGCGAATTCCAGGAGCAATGGCGGTGAAGAGACGGGCGTCTCCACGTCAGATTTCCTCGCAGCTATCGCAACCAGCGAACCAACAATTCCGTTTCATCCGAGATGATCGCATCCACGCCCCACGCTTCGAACTGGCGCATGTGCTCGGCGCGATTCACCGTCCAGACCATGATTCCCTTCCCTGCTGCATGAACCCGTTCGACCAATTCCCCATCTGCCAGTTCGAACTGCGGAATCACCCACTCCGCCGGCAGTTTGCGCCAAGCTCGAAGCTGATCCCGCCTCTCGCAAAGAAATCCCAGCGGCAGCTCCGGGTCGAGATCGTGGATTGCCGTGAGCACCTCGGAAAGAAACGACGAAACCACGTATCCCTTTTGCGGCGGATGCTTGCGCAAGTTCGCGAGCGTCTGCGGTCCCAGCCCCGCAACCTTCAACTCGATATCGAGGAACGCCCGGTGGGCAAATTGCCGCAGAACATCTTCCAGTGTGGGCAACGCCAGGCTTTTCGACGCCCTGTTCTCAATCTCCATTCCGCCGATGGTCGCATCGTGGCAGATCACAGCTTCCCCGTCAGCGGAAAGCCGCACGTCGAACTCGAACCCGTCGCAGCCTTGCTGCAAACAGAGCTCGAACGACGCCAGCGTATTTTCAGGAATTTGGCGGAAAGCCCGCGCCCCACGATGCCCCAAAAGAAGCGGTCGAATCATGCAAGTATTTGCTTTTCTCGGCGTCCTCGGCGTCTCGGCGGCGAGACCGCAAGAAATCAGTCCAAATCGAAATCCCGGATCGGCTTTCCTGTGTCCGGCGTTTCTTTGGCCTTCTTCACCGCTTCCTGGAATTTTTTCTCCAGCAGCTCCGAGGCATGCTTTTGCGCTTCCATCGATTGGCGGAAGATTGAGTCGCGCCGGCTGTCCTGTTCTTTCATGGCGCGAGCGGCTTCTTCCATGTCGTTGAAGGTCTTCGGCTTGACCGGCGCAGTGTGCGCGATGATGCTGCGCGTCGCAGCGTCGATTTTCATGACCGCGCCGCAGCAGGGGCAAGTAACGTCAAAATTGGATTCGCGTTTCACCACACCGCGATCATACCGCAATCTTCGTCAGCGCGGCGTGAGTCGAATCGGCAGAATGTGGAACAGATACAGCATCTCCCAACCCAACAGGACGATCGACACCACCACCACCAGTATCGCCAGAATCTCGCCAAAGTTCAGGCCAGTCTTTTCCTGCTCGAAACGGCGCGCCCCGAGGCTCAAAATATTCAGCGTGGCAAAGCCAAACACCAGCGCCCACAAAATGTTGTAAATCTCCGCGCGGGTCGATCGCAGAAGGAACATCGCGGGCAGAACCCCGACCGCCAGCGCGTGCAGCGCACGGCCAGAGAACTCTGCCCAGCCGCGGGCGTGCCCCATGGCAAAGAATAACGATGCGCAACTCCGAGCAGCAGTGAAGGGCCGAGGCAGTCTCATGCAGAAATTTGATAGTACCGTGTTTGCCTTCCCAAAGTCAGCCAGCCCACAAAGAAGGAACCTCACAGGTCACCGCGGTTGATTTTCTTGTGACTGTCGCAGAGGATAGTACGCGAGAAAGCACGCGATGATCGTGAACTTCGCCGAGCGGGCGCACAACCACAACTGGGAACTCGACCCGGTTACCAGGTCCTTGCTCGATACCGATTTCTACAAACTGCTGATGCTCCAGTTTATCTGGAAGCATTACCCCAAAACCCGCGTGTCGTTCTCTCTGTTGAACCGCTCCACTTCTGTGCGCCTCGCAGACATGTTCTCGCGCGAGGAGCTTATCCACCAGATGGAGCACGCTCGCCGCCTCCGGTTTCGAAGATCGGAACTGGTCTGGCTCGCCGGCAACACTTTTTATGGCCGCCGCGGAATCTTTGAACCCGCCTTTCTGGAATGGCTGGAACGCGATTTCCGATTGTCGGACTATGAACTATCTGCCAAGGACGGACAGTTCCATCTCTCTTTCGACGGCCTTTGGACCGAGACAACGATGTGGGAACTCTATGCGCTCTCCATCCTCGATGAGCTCAAGACCCGAGCCGGTTTGAAAAAATTGCGCGAGTTTGGTCTCGACATTCTGTATGCGAGGGCGAAAACAAGACTCTGGGGCAAGATCGAGCGGCTGCGCGGCGTCCCCGGCCTTGCCGTGGCCGACTTCGGAACCCGCCGCCGCCACAGCTTCCTCTGGCAGGAATACGTGGTCAACGCCATGGCCGCGAATCTTGGCAGCGCTTTTACTGGAACCTCGAACGCCTTCCTCGCCCATAAGCACGATCTCGAAGCCATCGGAACCAACGCGCATGAGATCCCCATGGTCCTCGCCGCACTCGCGCCGGATGACGATGCCCTGAAAGCTTCTCAGTACCGCGTCCTCGAGTTGTGGCAGAGCACCTACGAAGGCGCTCTCCGCATCATGCTCCCGGATACTTTTGGAACCTCGCAATTTCTCGACAACGCCCCCGACTGGACCGCCGACTGGACGGGCCAGCGCATCGACAGCAAGAATCCCTACGTCGCAGGCGACGAATACATCCAATGGCTCAAGGGGCGCGGTCGAGACCCGCATAACAAGCTCATCATCGCCTCCGACGCACTCGACGTCGATGACATCCTCGGCCTGCACGCCTATTTTGGTGGAGCGCTTGCGAGCGGCGTCACCGTCAATGACTTCCGCAGCGCCGCCGATTTCTTCGATCGCCAAAAGCGGACCCCTGGCCGCCGCATTCGTTTCAGTGCAGGCTGGGGAACTTTGCTGACCAACGATTTCCGCAGCTGTGATCCCGCCGACGGCAGCGACTTTGACCCCGTCAGCCTGATCTGCAAGGTATCCACTGTCGAAGGCAAGCCCGCGGTTAAACTCTCCGACAACTACTCCAAGGCACTCGGTACGCCGTCCGAAATCGAACGCTACCGGCGAGTGTTCGGCACCGCGGGAATGAGCAACAATCCCGTGATCACGTAAGGCATCACGTCCCCCTCAAGCCGTCCCGGTGTTAGCCAGCGCTTCCACCGCTTCCCACGTCGTGCCAAACGTCACGAAGAAATCCTTCACCTTGGTCATTTCCATGATCTTGCGCACCCGCGGCTTCATCGCCGTCAGCACCAGACATCGTCCCGTTTTCTGATGCGATACCTACGCCGCCACCAGCGACCCCAATCCCACAGAATCAATGTAAGGGACATCCGACAAATCCAGAATCATCGTGTCCGCGCTCTCGTGGCGCACCGCGCGCTCAAATTGCGGAGCGGTTTCCATCGTGATCGGCCCGCGCAGCAACAGAATCCGCTGATCGTCCGCCACTCCTTCATAGCGCTCGACAGTCAGTTCCTGCAATCCCATGGCAGGCGATTGTAGGCCACCCGGCCCTCCCTGTCACCCTCCAATTATTGCGGTTTCTTGTCGTCGCCGTGATTCTCATACACCGAGTACTGCCCGCCCGGACGCTTCAGCTTCACCGTGATTTCCATCTCCGCCTTGTTGATCTCGTAGTCTTCCCCAAAAGTCTGGAAATGCGGCGCCAGCACCTGCACCCGCAGCGGACCATACGGAATTCCGTCAACGTTTGTCCGCCCCTCTGCGTCCGTCTTCAGTTCCATCTCTCCCTGCGCCTGCTTTCCCTTGCGCTTCACCGGATGCAGTACCACCTCCGCATTCCTCACCGGCTTACCGTCGGAGTCGCGCACCACCACAAACCGCAAACTCGACGTCGGCCCCTCCTCATCCTGAGCCCAAGCGAACCCAATCACGCCGAACCCAAGCACGATGGCCACCGCCATCACCATCGAAAAATTTCTTTTCATATGCAATCTCACTCGAACCTCCGCCGTCGCGCCTCTCATTGCTGCGGTTTCTGCTCCTCCGGTTTCTTGTCGTCAGCCTTCTTCGCGTCTCCCTGATTCGCGTACGCCGAGTACTGTCCCCCCGGACGCTTCAGCTTCACCGTGATCTCCAACTCCGGCTTGTTGATCTCGTAGTCTTCCCCAAAAGTCTGGAAACCCGGCGCCAGCACCTGCACCCGCAGCGGACCATACGGGATCCCATCAATGTTCGTCCGCCCATCGTTGTCCGTCTTCAACTCCATCCCTCCGCGCGACTGCTTTCCCTTCCGAGTCAGCGGATGCAGCACCACCGCCGCATTCCGCACCGGTTTGCCGTTGTAGTCGCGCACGACAACAAATCGCAAATCCGACATTGGTCCTTCATTATCATCCTGCTGAGCCACCGCCAGCTCAAGCATGCCAAACCCAAGCACGATGATCACCGCAACTGTGATCGAAAGACTCTTCTTCATAGCCGTCCATTTTAAAACCGGTCGCATAAGCAAGCCACAGAGCGTACCTGGTGGGTAGTGGTGCTTTAGTGGAATCTGGAAGAATTGGTCTCGCTTCTGGAATACAAGGAATTTAAAAAATGCAGCTTGAGAAAAACTCTCATTGCGCATAGAAAACTTCGGATCTTGGTTCATCTGGCTCCCCGATTTGGTAACCAACCTCAAGATCAGATTGCTGAGGCGGCACGAGACCTCTACGTTGCGCCGTGGCTGTTATTATATGTGGGAGCCGCTGCCAATAATCAGGCGGAAACTTGAGTTGGATCGTCGCAGAATCTCTTGCTTTTCCTCCTCAATGCTTCTCTGCCATAGATCAGCGGCAGTTCCGAGACAAGCCAAGAGAGCAAAAGAAACTAAATACACACGCCTTAATACTTTCTGATCTTCGCGGGGAGGACTAAGCGCCACATGTCCTCCTAGAAAGGCCAGCCCAAATGCAGCGAAAGCCACCAAGACTTGGGGTACGCCGCCTAGCCATCGCGGATGCCAATACTGCGCATACTGCGCATATGAAAACGTAGCAACACCAACGGCCACCGCAATCGCCTCCCACGTCATCCACCTCCGAGAAAGCATCGAAGCTAAACCTATACCCATCAGTACGGTAGGCCCGTCTAAGAACTCCATGGCACCATGCATGCGCATACCTCCGCACAAGGCACCCGAAAAGATGTAGGGCACCTGAACCGGAAAGGCTACGCTTTTGCTGTATTTTTGGGAAGATTGGCGGAACAGCAATCCACATGCCAGCGATTAGGGTCACAGGACGTGACCAGCATCACATAACGCACTGGAACGTAAGATCATAATCTGATCAGAAAGCTGGGACTCACCCTTGATCCCGGGGGAAGGAGAGAGTATGAAAACAGCAACGTTGGGAAGGGATGCGGCAACGATGCTCAGCTACAGGTTCGTCCGTCTCATTGAGGACCATTCTGACGCCCTGGCCAGCGGCCTCCTGCACAAAGTTCAGCGGTTCGCCCGTACCGAGGCCTTCCGCAAAGTTCCGCCAGACGAACTGAAGCAGCGGGTATACGAAATCTATCGCCACCTGGGTGACTGGCTGCTGGACAAGAGTGAGAGCGATATCGAGCAGCGCTACACGAAAATTGGCACTCGCCGCGCCGAACAAGGTGTGCCGCTCAGCCAAGTGATTTGGGCCATCATTTTGACCAAAGACAATCTCTGGGAGTTCATCCTGGATGAGTCATATCCGGACCGCCCAGTAGAGATCTTCGGAAAGCAGGAATTATTGCAGTTGCTCGACCAGTTCTTTGATCGGGCAATTTACTCGGCCGCCGTGGGCTATGAGTGGGCGGCGGAAGCGAATGCCAGAGCAGAAAGCAAGACACAAAGAGCCGGAGAGTTGAGGTCGTGAGAGGTCCTGGGGAGATCACGAGGGTGCGGTTCCCCGGTCTCAGCGACCTGCAGGTTGTGGTGAATGGCATAGCCTCTTCCCCGGTGACTGTAAACGTGCGATAAGATCTGCTGCTGACGCGAAGCAATCTGCTGAATTGCCGCCAGCAAAACGCGCTGCCGAGCGTTGCTCGGCATGGACCCTTCGACTTCGCTCAGGGCAGGCTCGCGAGGGCGCCCGTCCCTACACGGGCGGCGCTGTCCCTAAGCCCCGACCAGGTTTTTCAGTGCCGGGCGGTTATGGATAATCAACATCGAGCCCTTCAGCTCCGCAAACTCATTTCTCCGGAACTCGGAGAGCAGGCGGGTGATGGTTTCGCGGCTGGTACCGACCAGCTGTGAGATTTCTTCATGGGTCATCGCCAGCCGGACGCGCACCGTTCCGTTGCTGACCTCGCCATCGGCGGCAGTTTCGAGCAAGAATCTGGCAAATCTCTCCGACACCGAGTGTGACAACCCGATCGAGCGCACCACGCCATAGGCATCAGAACAATCTCGGGCAAGATGCTGGGTGGCATGGAGAGAGGCGTCAGCGTGCTCATTGAGGAAGCGCAGCATGTCTTCCCGCCCCACGAAGTTCAGTTGGCAGGGCTGCATGGTCTCAACCGCCAACTGGTACGGCCCGCCGGTAACAACGGCGTGCAAGCCCAGAACTTCACCGGCTTCCGCGATTCGCACAATTAACGTCTTGCCATCGCGCGAGGTGGTGGAGAGCTTAGCGCGTCCATGGCACAGAATGAAAATTCCACAGGGATTTTGTCCCTCGACAAGCACCACGGCGTGTTCAGGGAAAACCGCGGCATGTTTTATTTTGTTGAAAGCCTCGATCGAGTCTTCGGCGAGGGCGCAGAAAAAATTGCGGAAACGCGGATGGCAATTAAGACAGCTTTCAACGCAGCTCAAGCCGGACATGCTCATTGGCGCTCCTTTTATCTCCTCGCAGAAACACGCTTGCGTCGGGTTGGCGAGCAACGATTGACAAGCAACAGTGTTTGAATCTCGTGGCTGGCCAGACCGCACGTTGCGGAAGGTTATAACAGAGTGGTGCACGCCGACTGCCACGTGGGCCTGTTCCATTTCGGGTCTGAAACTCAATGCTTGCAGCATTCATCCCGCCCGCGGCGGCCAAGACTAGCCGGAAGGCTGGCAACGCTGCCGAAGGTTGGGCGACTCCGGGGCCGGGACGAGATGAGTTCCCAGTTCTCAGTTCTCAGTTCTCAGTTCTCAGTTCTCAGTTAAAGCGGACTCTTCTGCAACGCTTTGCTTTGTCTTTTTTCCTATTTACTCTGGGGTCGCTAACAAAATGGGGGCACCCCCTACCTCCCCTTTTTTCGATAATATTAGAATCATAGGGTTGAAACACGACCCGTTGAAGTGGGGCGGCCCGATCCAAGGTTTGAATGTGGGTTCTTGGGGCTGCCCCATCCCTTCCCCATTCCTTGCGAAAACGGTGTGAACCGGATGCTGAGAGCTTGGGGGCTTGTTCTTTTGGGCATCAAGCTGGGGCCGGTGCGTCGATCTGCCGTTGGAGGATCGCCAAAAGGGAAGAATATGAAGATCACAAAACTCTGCACTGTATTGATTTCACATGGCTTGTATCCTATCTAAGAAAGAACACTTGACAATTACCCACTCACATTCGATAATTGGCACTCGTAGGCCTCAAGTGCTAACAGTCCTCGATTCTTGGGCAATTCCGAATTCGATTTGAACCTAACATTCGATTTGAACCTACCGACACCAACTCTTGAAAGGAGTACGCAACTATGGCAACCAAGTTTACCCCGCTGCATGACCGCATCCTAGTCCGTCGCGTGGAAGAAGCCGATACCACCCGCGGCGGGATCATTATTCCCGACTCCGCTAAAGACAAGCCGCAGGAGGGAGAAGTCATCTCCGCCGGCAAAGGCAAGATCAGCGAAGAAGGCAAGGTCCGGCCGCTCGATGTGAAAGAAGGCGACCGCATTCTGTTCGGCAAGTATTCCGGCACCGAGATCAAGATTGATGGTGAAGACTTCATCATCATGCGCGAAGAAGAAGTGCTCGGCGTCCTCTCTGGCGCAACCAAGAAAGAAACCGCCGGGGCGCGCAAGTAGCTGTCAGCTCTCAGCTATCAGCTAGCAGTCAAAATCCTGAGACCTGAGACCTGACACCCGAGACCTAGCCGTCAAGTTCCGCAGGCACTGCCTGCACCAAAATTTCATTTAGGAGCTGAAAAGTATGGCAAAACAAATTGTTCAAGGAGAAGAGTCCCGCCAGGCCATTCTCCGCGGCGTCAACATATTGGCTGACGCTGTGAAGGTCACTCTCGGCCCCAAGGGCCGCAACGTTGTCATCGAAAAGAAATACGGTTCGCCGACCATCACCAAAGACGGCGTAACCGTAGCCAAAGAAATTGAATTGCAAGACGGGCTCGAGAACATGGGCGCCCAGATGGTTCGCGAAGTCGCCAGCAAGACCAGCGACGTAGCCGGCGACGGCACCACGACTGCCACGGTCCTTGCCCAGGCGATTTATCGCGAAGGCGTGAAGACCGTAGCCGCTGGCGCCAATCCGATGGCGATGAAGCGCGGCATTGAGAAGGCCGTCCTGCTCATCACCGGCAGAGTCGACAAGGAAGGCAACCGCGAAAAAGGCGAGCTCGACAAACTGAGCAAGCCCGTGACCGGTGAGATGATTGCACAGGTGGGAACGATCTCGGCGAACAACGACGAGACCATCGGGAAGATCATTGCCGAAGCCATGAAGAAAGTCGGCAAGGACGGCGTCATCACAGTAGAAGAGTCGAAGACGCTCGAGACCCAACTCGAAGTGGTCGAAGGCATGCAGTTCGATCGCGGCTATCTGTCTCCTTACTTCGTGACCGACCCGGAGCGGATGGAGTCGGTGCAGGAGAACGCTTACATCCTGATCCACGAAAAGAAGATCAGCTCGATGAAGGACCTGCTGCCGCTTCTGGAGCAGATCGCCAAGAGCAGCAAGCCGCTCCTGATCATCGCCGAGGACGTGGAAGGCGAAGCGCTCGCGACTCTGGTCGTGAACAAACTTCGTGGCACGCTGCAAGTCTCGGCCGTCAAGGCTCCGGGCTTCGGCGATCGCCGCAAGGCTATGCTGCAGGACATCGCTACTTTGACCGGCGGCAAGGCGATCACGGAAGATCTCGGCATCAAGCTGGAGAACGTCCAGGTTGCCGATCTCGGGCAGGCCAAGAAAATCACCATCGACAAGGACAACACGACGATCGTCGAAGGCAAAGGCAAGCCGGGTGATGTGCAAGGCCGCGTGAAAGAGATTCGCAGCCAGATCGATAAGACAACCAGCGACTACGACCGCGAGAAATTGCAGGAGCGGTTGGCGAAGCTGGTCGGTGGCGTGGCCGTAATCAAAGTCGGCGCCGCTACCGAAACCGAAATGAAAGAGAAGAAGGCGCGTGTGGAAGACGCCATGCACGCGACGCGTGCGGCGGTCGAGGAAGGGATTGTCCCCGGCGGCGGCGTGGCCCTGGCGCGTTGCGTTGCAGCTCTCGACAAACTCAAGGTCGAAGGTGACGAGCAGATCGGAGTCAACATCGTGAAGCGTGCCCTCGTGGAGCCGTTGCGCCAGATCGCCGAGAACGCCGGCGAAGAAGGCGCCATCGTCCTGGGCAAGGTCAACGATTCCAAGGAACCCAACTTCGGCTTCAACGCTCTGACCAGCGATTATGAAGACCTGGTGAAGGCGGGCGTGCTCGATCCGACGAAAGTGGTGCGCACAGCACTGACCAACGCCGGCTCGATCGCGGCGCTGATGTTGACGACCGAAGCGCTGGTGGCGGAGATCCCGGAAGAAAAGAAGAATGCTCCAATGCCCGGCGGCCACGGCGGAGGTATGGGCGACATGTACTAAAAACGCAGGGACAGCCGCCCTCGGCTGTCCAGTCGAGCGCAAGCTCGACACGGTGTAGCGCGGACACTCCTGTCCGCGAAAAGCTGGAAGCAAAACCAAGGCCCCGTTCGCAAGAGCGGGGCTTTTTTTGTTTGTATTGCCCCAGACGAATTCACTTATCGGTCCCATCCACACAGATCGAATCGGAGTGTAGAGGTGGGCGCTATGTTGTGCAAGAATAAGGGTCAATGGAAACAATAACTTTGTGGCTGTCGCTGGTTCTCCTCTTCGTCGTTCTCCTCGGCGCACTCCGCTCCATTGTTGAGCCGCGATGGCCGTTTCTTCGCAAATTCCGTGAAGCGGGACACGAGCCTATATCGTGCTAGCCGTCGCCGCCGCAGGAATATTTGTCTGGGCTCATTTCGGAACCAGGCTACAGATCAGATCTATAGAGATCGCAGGAGTTAAAGCCGAGATCGGGGATTTGCAGCAGAAGGTAACGACGCTGTCTGAACAAATGGAGCTGTTCTTCAAGAGCAAGAAAATCGAAGAGTTCAATCGGAGCAATTGGGATCGCGTTCGGGCGGTAGAGAAGTCCGACGGAAAAGTTGTTCTGGAAGTGACGCTTCAGCAGGAGCCGATTCCCAACAGCATCGAGGTTTTCGAAGGCGTGTTGCCGATGCCAGAGCAAGATTATCGCGTCAAGGGGAGGACGGTGCGCTTCCCAGCGAACACCGACAAACCCGATATTGGTTTGACCGTCAAGTACTATCCCCGGGTCGCAAAGACCCACACGGGCGTTCAATAGTCCGGGGCAGCAGGTAGCCCAGCCTATCGCCGTCTGGATGAATCTCGAAATCTTATCGATACCCTGAAGGTGTAGCCGCAAGGCGGCGCAAGAATGCAGCCCACGGCGCAAGCCGTGGGTCGATTTGCACGAAACAACGGAGCCCCGTAGGGGCGAAAGACACTAATCCCAGACATACCGTTCATCGTATTGGATATTATTCTTTTTCAGGAACGCCACGTATTCCTCCTGAAACGTTCTCTTCTTGTGGTGCTCCTCCTGCACTGCAATATATCGGGAAACGGCAGGCACGTTCGACTCGCTCACGCTGAAAGCACCGTAACCCGTCTGCCAGGCAAACTGCATGTTCCATTTCTCGCGGACCCAACGCGACGAATTGGATTTAGCGACGCGTGCAATCTCAGCCGCTGCTTGCGCTGGACGAATGCGGATCAACATGTGAACGTGATCCGCCGCACCGTTAATGATGAGTGCGGTTCCTCGCATCTCGCGAATAATGCCTCCGAGGTAGGCGAAAAGATCGTCGCGGATTTCGGGGCTAATTAGAGGTCGGCGACCTTTAGTACTAAAGATCAGGTGAACAACGAGATTGCCAGCCGTGTGAGCCAATCTTCTTTCGCTCCTTCGGAGCTTGATCCTTCCGGTGCTTCCGTTCCCACGGCTCGCGCCGTGGGCTGCATTCTTGCGCCGCTGCGCGGCTAAGCCGATTTTCAACTGTGAGGTGATGTGGGTGCGGTGACAGCAGTCACAGCCAATCCGGTCGGATTTTCCGGGGTCCCTGCACGAAAACCGCAAAGCGGTGTCAGAACGCAGCCCACGGCGCAAGCCGTGGGTAGAAAGCGGTAAACATAGGAGCCCCAGAGGGGCGAAAGACCGAACTCCGGCTGCGTAGCGGAGTCTCACAACGCCAGCAGCTCAGCGAGCCACTTCTCAAAGAGCCTGAGAAGTGGTGCACTCCCAGTGATTTCGGCCAATGTTGAAAGACAAACCCGCTCTATTCTTTCCCGTTAAAGTGGCCCACCCGCCCCTAGGTTCCCCCGTCACACGTTTAATTCTCGTTGAGTTCGCATTCGTGGAAGGGTTCTGCAGCGGTGTCGGACACCCACTCTGATTCCCATCCGCATTCTTCGCAGTGGTACTTGATCTTGCTTGAGGCTTCAGCTTTCTTATTGATTGTTGAATAATATAGTGACATTTCTAGCTGGGTATGCTATCGTCGGCCCATGGGAAATCCGGCGGGAGTGCGGCGAGATTTTCAGGCACTGGAGCAGCGACGCTTGCGGGCGGCGCGGTT
>Ga0208937_1000401_pt1 | contig 35391 bp, 41 predicted proteins | sample June2015DPH_11_5_FD_184705 | JGI IMG/M metagenome (GOLD analysis project Ga0208937, IMG submission 184705) | Peatland microbial communities from SPRUCE experiment site at the Marcell Experimental Forest, Minnesota, USA - June2015DPH_11_40... | ecosystem: Environmental > Terrestrial > Soil >...
TGAACTGCGCCGCCATTCCCTCGGGACTGTTGGAAAGCGAACTGTTTGGCCATGAGAAGGGAGCCTTTACCGGCGCCCTGATGCAAAGAAAGGGTCGATTCGAGCTCGCGGATGGAGGCTCGTTGTTTTTGGATGAGATCGGCGACATCAGCCTGGAACTGCAGCCGAAACTGTTGCGTGCCATCCAGGAGCAGGAGTTCGAACGCCTGGGAAGCTCCAAGACGATCCGCGTGAACGTGCGGCTGATTGCCGCCACGCATCGCGATCTTCCCGCCATGATTCGGGATGAGAAGTTCCGCGAGGATCTTTTCTATCGATTCAACGTCTTTCCGATTGAGATCCCGCCGCTGCGCGAAAGGCGAGAGGATATTCCACTCTTGGTGAACTACTTTGTGTCAAAGGTAGCGGGGCGGATGCGGAGACAGATAAAGTCCATCCCCAAACGCGCAATGGAGATGCTGACCAACTGTCCGTGGAAGGGAAACATTAGGGAATTGGCAAACTTCATCGAACGCGCTGTCATTCTCACGCGTGGTGATGAGCTGGAGGTGCCCGTTGCCGAGCTTGCCACCTCATCCGAGATCATTGTTGCTATTGGAACGCGCTCTACGTTTCGACAAGCGGAATCCTCTGTAATCATCGACGCTCTGAGAGCCGCATCGGGACGCATCGCAGGCAAGGGGGGAGCCGCCGAACGGCTCGGATTGAAGCGTACGACGCTGCAAAACAAGATTCGTCGCCTGGGGATTTCGAAGGCGAATTATTGCCAGTAGCTGCATTCCATGTCTCCGGACTGCACTCGCCTCTAGCAATCAGCGGAAGCTGGGTTGCGAGGGTGGGTTTAGGGATGCCCTGAAGAGCAATAAACCAGTGGGGGTCAAGGCAATGACCGAGAAGAAAGACAGAGAACGCGTGATCGCCGAAATCACACTTTCACACTTGATACGACTGGGGAATGAGCAGGGGCGTCCTGTAAGCCGACAGCAGGCTCTCGCATTACTCAATCAGGAGGGGCGAGCGTTCGAGATCGGGAACACATGATGCAGGCGGCCGAAGAGTTCATCGCAGGCAGCTTGTTCCAGCATTCCTTCAGCCCCGGAGGACAGAACGGATTCGCGTCTCGGCCTGGGCTTGGGCGGTCGATCAGCACCGCCGCGCGCTAGCGACATTCCGTGTTCACTGCGCCGATATTCCAAGAAATGTGCAGGCAAGGAAGGCTCACTGTTGCTGTGGCTCGTTAAATGGAATTCCAGAACAGATTGTCTCAACGGCGCGGGTGATAGTCGCCCCCCTTAGGGACTGTAACAAAATAAGTGGTACCATATCTAGGGGTATTACGTGTATGCTGTCCCTGGAATGGTGGACGAAATGACGATCCGGCGGCGCTTCAAACTGATCGAGAGACATCTCGATGAGCGGATGCGGCGGCTCGTGGCCGCTGCTGAAGCCGAAGCGGTGGGCTTCGGGGGTGCCTCGGTGGTCGCTCGAGCGACGGGGGTGTCCAGGCGCGCCATTCGGATCGGAGCCAGGGAACTCAAGGAAGCGTCCCGTGGCCTGCCGCCAGGCGGGCGTATTCGGCACCCCGGAGGGGGGCGCAAAAGGACGGTCACGCAGGATCCAACCTTGGCGCGAGATTTGGAGAGGCTGATTGAACCGGTGACCCGCGGGGATCCCGAAACTCCTTTGCGCTGGACCACGAAGAGCGTGCGCCGGCTTTCGGGGGAACTGAAGCGGATGGGGCACAGGGCGAGTCATCGGATGGTGGCCGAGATGCTTCACCAGTTGGGATATAGTCTGCAGGCCAATGCGAAAACGATGGAGGGAACCAGCCACCCGGATCGGAACGCGCAGTTCGAGCACATCAACCAGCGCGTCCGACAGCATCTGAAAAAGGGGGATCCGGTCATCTCCGTGGACACCAAGAAGAAAGAGTTGGTGGGTGAGTTCAAGAATGGGGGCCAGGAGTTGCGCCCGCAAGGCCTGCCGGAGAAGGTACGGGTTCATGACTTTGTGATACCGGAACTGGGGCGGGCCATTCCCTATGGGGTCTACGACCTGGGGACGAACACGGGCTGGGTCAGCGTAGGGATGGATCATGACACCGCGGAATTTGCCGTGGCGACGATCCGTCGCTGGTGGAGGTGGATGGGGCGAAAACACTATCCCCAGGCGCAGCGGCTTTTGATCACAGCCGATGCCGGAGGCAGCAACGGATCTCGCTTGCGCTTGTGGAAGACGGAGATCCAGAAGTTGGCCGACGAGTTGCGGATACCCATTTCGATCTGTCACTTCCCTCCAGGAACCAGCAAGTGGAACAAGATCGAGCACCGCCTGTTTTCCTTCATCAGCCAGAATTGGCGAGGCAAGCCCCTGGTCAGTCATGCGGTGATCGTCAAGCTGATCGCGGCGACGCGCACCGAAACCGGTCTTAAAGTGAAAGCGCGACTGGACCCCAACTCCTACCGCGAGGGCATCAAGGTCAGCCAAGCTGATCTGGATGACGTCAAACTCCGCCCCGATTCATTCCACGGAGATTGGAATTATACGATCTTACCCAAGACAGCGGCCCTGGCTAGAACATGAGCTGTTTATTTCGTGACAGACCCTTAGCGATCCCGAGGCGTCTCATCTTGTTTTGCAGGGTGGTACGTTTAAGGCCTAGGCGTTCGGCAGCTCCGCCGTGACCCGAGATTTGCCCGGACGCTGCCTTCAATGCCTCGAGGATGACCTTCCGCTCGGCTTCATGGAAGGTAGATGCCGGGCACGAAACGTTGCGAGAATGAGAGGCTTGGAACTCGGCGATTGGCACTTCTAGTTCTTCGCCGTGCGAAAGTATGACTGCGCGCTCGATGAAGTTTGCCAATTCCCTGACGTTGCCCTTCCACGGATAATTTGTCAGGACCTCCATTGCTTGCCTGGGGATGGACTTGATGTTTTTCCGCATTCTCCTTGATAGCTTCGAAACGAAATAATTGACCAGCAGTGGAATATCCTCAGGCCGCTCCCGCAGTGGTGGGATCTCAATCGGGAAAACGCTGAGTCGATAAAAGAGATCTTCGCGAAAACTGCCCTGTCGAATCATCTCGGGGAGATCCCGATAGGACGCGGCGATCAGACGCACGTCAACCTGCATCGTTCGAGTGCTACCCAGCCTTTCGAATTCCCGTCCCTGTAGAGCGCGCAGCAATTTTGGCTGCAATTCGAGATTGATGTCGCCGATCTCGTCTAGAAACAGCGAGCCTCTGTCGGCCAGCTCGAATCTACCTTTCTTTTGCATGAGGGCACCGGTAAAGGCTCCCTTTTCATGGCCAAACAGTTCGCTCTCCAGCAAGCCCGAGGGAATGGCCGCGCAGTTTAGTCTCACAAAGGTGCGTTGGCGCCTGACGCTGAGGTTGTGAATGGCCCGTGCAACTAACTCCTTGCCGGTACCAGTTTCCCCGTGAAGCAAGACTGTTGCATCGGTGGGCGCAACGATGCTCACTTGCTCGAGTACTTTCTTAAAGGCTGCACTTCTGCCTACAATCTCTTCGAAGTTGTATTCGGAGCTGATTTCCGATTCCAGATATGCTCGCTGGTCTTCCAGATGATCTCGCGATACGCTCAGCCGCCCATAGGCCAATGCATTGTCGATGGCCAGAGATATCTGACTGCTGACCTGAGAGAGCAAATCCAGATCTGCCTGGGCGAAGCTGTTCTCTTTCCGACTCCCGAGCAGCATAGCGCCGATCGGGCCGTTTGCCCCGACCAGTGGCAGTGCTGCAACTGAGGTAATAGACTCCGCCCTGAGCATCCGCGCGATGACCGGTGGCATCTTGTCGGCGAGCGACAAGACCATTGGCTGGCGCTCTCGCAACCGTTCCAGGTCTTCCTCCGAGACGTGCTGCACCGGCACATCGCTCATGAAACCGCGACTGGCGGGAAAATCCATCACCACAACCTTCAAACGATCAGAACGGTCGTCGAATAGCATGAAGCTGGTGAAATCATTTGCGAAGTGTTTGCGGATTGATGCCGATGCCGCCCGGAAGAGATCGTTGATATCGAGAATCGTTACAACATGGTTGTTGATCTCCAACAGAAGACCGAGACGATCGCGCTCGCGTGTCAAATCACGCTGATACGCTTCCACCGAACTTATGGCAAGGGCGTTCTCCAGGGCAACAGCAACATGTCCGGCAATAGAACGCATGAGTTCGACATCAGCGGGACTAAATTCAAGTCTGTCTTTCCTGCCGAAAACCAGAGCCCCAAGATAAGTTCGAGGGGTTGAAAGCGGAAATATGTAAGCGCTCTTCGGTTGGTTAATGCGGGAGGCGAGTTCGGGATAGACTGCGAGCTCCTGCCTTACGTCGGGAACGAATACCGGGACCTGGTCTTTAAGCGCGCGTCCGAGCCCCGTACCCGCGTACATGATTTCAGCACCGACCTCGATCGCCGGATCGTCGTGACTGCACTCGAAGGCACGCAGTACCAGGTGTTGTCCCGAAGGATCAAACAAGAGCAGCGCGATATTCTCGAATGAAACTACGTTGGACAACAGAGTAGCGAGGCTGTGGAGAACCGCGTCGACCGTGGGCTGCGCTCCGACGGTGCCAGAAATCTTTAGGAGCGCGCGGTATCTTGTTAGGTCACCATTGATGGCAACATCATCTTGGTCGGTCGTGAATTTCGCACTCATGCAATCGTTACGTTTGGTAGTTCTCTAACGGGGCGCTCGAATCTAGTCGCCAGTTTGTATAATCTCTCGGCTACTTCGGAGGTATCCGCATAGCTCAAGTGTTCCTGCGCTTGTTCGAGAAGGACCACATACAGCAATCGAGTGTCGTCGTCGTTGAGTTCGATAATCATGAGATCCTCGCTAAAATTGGGTTGGCCTGAACGGAATCGTGCTTCTCGGCCAAGACACCAAGCTGCAGGCTTCTATTTCACTCCGGTGCTCGCGTTTCTACACCGCGTGCGAAGCGTCGTAATTCTCCTCCACTGGCTTCACGTGGCCATCGTGAAGCCATGTCATGGCATGACAATTGGCGCCGAGCACTGCCGCGCGGGACACGTTCAGGCGTAAAGCGCAATCTTGAATCGACGATCGGATTGCAACTCTGAGTACCAGGACGGCCCGGCACAGCGGATCCAATTCCGCGATCAGTGTTTGGGCGTCGGTTCCAAGAATGAGGTCGAGACTAGGCGCGCGTTCTTCAGCATCGCCCTGCGATAAGTGCTCGACATGTGGGCATCGTCGATCCTTGTACGCGGCTTCACAGATGCGAATCGCCTCCGTTCCGTGTGATATCGCACTGGCAATGGTCGCAGCCTTGGCCCACTCGAGAAGCCAGTTGCGGAAAGGACTGTTTCCTTGAAGCGTGATCTCACAAGCTTGGACAACTGCCTGGTCCGCCGTTGCTTGGTCGCCAGTGATCAAGAACGCAAGCCTACCCAGAACATTTCTTTGATCCTGGAAGCAGGCCACGACTTCGGCTGACGATGCATGATTGCGGGCATCGACTGGCGCTGTGCTCGAGTGAAACCAGGACATGACTCTCCTCTTTCTGTGCCGCCCTCAAATGGCCTCAACTGGATGGGAGTGCTTAATTGAGGACCTCTCCCCGTTACTCCCATGCCGCCGCTTGCGTCGCTCGGCTGTCCTCTGCATAGGCGATAAACGCAGCCGGTCGCATACGGCACTTGCGTAGACACTGCCGGCGACAAACAGTGCGCCGACACTAGCCAACCACTTCAGCAACTGTTCGCCCACTGAATCGATATAGCTCAGCTCGGTGAGGTCGACGATCAAACCCTTAGGCAGTACGTCCTTTGTGACTAGGCACCTGGCCTGCTCTGCCCAATCAGCGACGAGTTTGCCTTCCAATTTCAGGGTCGGACCACTCGCTAACCACTGGATTTCTGCACGAAACATTGGCTTGATCCTCGAAACGCTTTGTCCTGCTCTCCCGTACCCGTTGGAGCGCAAGTTTCGTGCCAATGCTGCTGCTGCTATGTAACTGATGTAATTGCCTCGTGGTGGAGACTGGTTTGTCCGAATTGCCGCAATGCGGTCATTGTCCGCATGCGGGCAGGGGAAATGGACTACAACGAGGCTGCGGCGACTGCCTGTACTTCGATGACGGTGTCGTCACACTCATCCCCGATTACCTCCATCCCTGGCAAGCGATCGATCACCGAGTTGAATTAGCAAGATTGCGCGTGAATCTGCGCAGAAGGAATTCTTGGGCGAGACTTGCGACGACGCGTTCACCCGTATCGATCGAAAAATTGGTGAATACCATTCCTACACGGCGATTTGACTTGGGATAGTAAGCGTTCGAGATAGCAGACGAAGCCAAATCACCCCCCAGGCTGGAGTAGTTGGGCTGCCAAATCCCGTTGTCACCCTTACAGACAAAGGGATTGAATATTGCGTGCCGAATCCTGGACGTAGTCGTACCGGTTCCTTGGTAAAAGTAGCGAGGATCCTGATGCAAAAGGGAAGGCAGAATTGCACCTCCGATCATAATATCCGTGAAACCGCCCGTCGCGTTGGAGCCCACCCGTTTTGCGAACCCTTTCGCACCCTGCCCGTAGCTCGGAGTATCCCCAGCCTGCTGGGCGCCTGAAAGAATGGCGATCCCAGCGAAGGTAACTGGATTAAGAACTACTTTGAAGGCGAGCTGGAATTTCAGTCTCGTGGTTAAGGGTTCAGGGTGAGGATCGTAGACAACGTAGTAGTTAGGGATGAAGCCGAGAATGTGCTGCTGTTCCTCCATCTTGACCTGGTCAGTTGCGACCTGCACGAAATCGTACGTGACATTGACAGTGGTGCGCTCCGTCACAATCCGGAGCTCAATGTCCGACAGGATTTTAAACTGGTTTGGCCCAAGTACGAGAGAAGACGAATGCCAATCTGCAAATCCCTTCGCGCTGATGTTGACCTGATACCGGATTCCTGGTTTCACATCATGGAATTCGAAATATCCATTGTCGTTGGAAACCAATGTCTGGCGATCACTAAATGCCAGGGCCATCGAGAACGACCGGCGCCCCAGGAACAGTATCGTGGTTTACATTTGTTACCGTACCCACAATTGTGCTTGCGTGTAGCTCAGCCAACTGCAGTTCTTGTCCTAACAGCGAAGTGGGCTTCGCCAATATGATTCCGGCGATGGTCACTAGCAAAATATATAACTGCCTCACGAATCTTGCGCTTTCCGCCATCTCGCTGTGTTTGTAACGTTGAAATCTGTGCATCGCCCCCCCAAATGAGAACAGATCCACCGGGACAGTTTCTGCAGACTGGTGAAGTGCTCTCCTCAATGGTCACAGCAAGACACATTCCAAACGCCAGTTCGCCATGTTGCTGAAACCCGGTTACCTCAGTGTTGAAGGCAGCTAAGCAACTGCTTCAATGCGGGCATTTGTCCAAATGTGGGCAGACTCGTTCAGTACGACTGTTAGGTAGGGAGAGTTCCCCACTGGAACGCAACCGCTAGCGCTGGTGAATGCCCCATCCGTTTAGAAACGCTTTTATTTCGCTCAACAGATCTGTCTCAAACGACTGGCCGTCTGACCGATTCCAGACAACGTAAATACTCACCGACACTGCCGAGCGATTGCCTAAGGCAGGTAAACACAGAATCGAGTTTGAGTGAGAGTCGATGTTGTACGTGAGGTAATTTCGGCGAAAGCTAGTCTCCCGAGGCATAGCAAGAGCGATCGCGAGCAAGACGGACCTGACATGGCGGCAGGCAGGACACGCGGGATCGAGGTGGTTGAGATCGGATGTATGAGAACCAATCAACTCGAGTTCGAAGCCGACCAGACGGCGCTCGCCATGTATCTGCTCAAACTGGGGCCAAAACTGCCAGAATACGCTGTATTCGGCTACGAGAGATTGCACTTGAGAGTTCAACGCTGGAGTTGCCATTGTGCACCTGCCAATAAGACTGCAAATGGCTTGCCACTCGTCTTCCATTTGGAAGCGCGGCAAGTACTTCACCAGGTTTCAATACCTCTTTCAGCTCGCACAGGTCTGGGTGAAGTTCGGTGCAGCAGTGCTTCTGCAAGACTGCGAATGTCGCGGTCGTGATCGTCGAGCGCAGCAAGGAGTTCCTGGTAGGCGGCTAGGTTGCGCCTCGTGCGCCACTCCAAAATGGCAAGCAAATAAGTACAAAGCGTCGCGATGTCCGATTTTCTCCGACATGTCAGTCAGGTCGATCCGTTTGTTGCAGACTGACTCAACGGGAAGATAGTTGTTAGCTGACGGACTCTCTAGCCGTCTCAGCGTTTACCAGTGCCGACTGCTTCCGCGACCACGATGCTTACGGCATCAACCACCACAAGCAGAAAAAGAAAGCCGACGAGTACAAAGGTCGCGAAAAGGTTCTAACCGACGCTGTTGGCGCGAAGCAGAAGGTGGATCTGGTAAATCAGCGCTAGCACATTCACCATAGTTAGCACCGTCCAAAACTCTGTGGTTGGCTTGCTCGTCTTCATTTCCAGAACCTCGAATAGGTGACGCGTGCATTTAGCTCGCTTTTCGTCATTTGTTTTCTGGTCTTGTCGTCGAGTACCAGCTCATTCACGAGGAACATACTCATTCCGCAATTGCTGTTGCTGCACACCATATGGGATAGTTCCCCCGGAACGCATAGCTCTTGGTTCACGTAGTGGGCAGTTCCGCAGGCCCAACAATGAAGTACGATTACCTCTCCGTGAACCCGAACTGGTCCCGAATTTGGCTTTGAATCCATTACTGATCGCCCTCAAATGCGTCTATCGAGCTGGTGTACGTTCCTTGGTTCATGCTCTTTTTCCATCTCAGGCAACTCGAAACCGGGTCAAGGCAGGAGTGAGTGGCAGGCGGTGCTCAATCGACATGGTCTCGAGTGAATATGCAAACTTGGCACCGCAGTCACAGCACACCCGGTAGGTCTCGCCTTGCAGTGTGAACACACGGCTGAAGTGAACGTGGTGACACCCAAAGAGGAAATCAAGGATAGCTAGGAGGATCGCCATAAACTCTCCTTTGTGAGTCGGAGCCTATTTTGATCGCGTGATCCCTTGCGAATGTCGAACAGCTCCCTTTCCGGTAGATGGATGAGCTCAACGAACAAGTCCGACTCCCTTAATACGGAACTGAATTCAACCGTGTTACTGCAGGCCACCAACCACTTCGGTCTTCTCGCTAAGCCGTTGGTTCTCGGTGTAATCCCTGTATTCCGCCCGCCGACTGTCATGACCTTTCGAGGGCACTGCCGCAATGTGGGCACCAATCTCCAGCCCGCTGCTCGTCCATACTCCCGCAATTCAGTGATTTGCCGTGCCATGTCTTTGGCGAGCTAAATGCGTTAATACGGCTGCGATGCATCGATGGCTGAACTGCTTCGAGCGGCAATTCCGGCAGAGCTACCGCGGCATGAGACGGTCAAGTAGGAACAAAGGAGTCAATATGTACGCCACAAAAGAAGTCAATGGCGTCCCCGCGATCCAGCGCGATGGACAAAGTGTGTTGAGTGTCTGCGACCAAGATTGGGAGTTTGCAAACTGGCTATGCGCGCTACTCAACGAACTGGGCCGCAAGTCCGAATTGTTGCTGAACGAGCAGGACTGGGAATGGCTCAATGCGATCGATCGGCCCTTCAGAAGGACGGCACAGCATGCCTGATATCAAGACAGCCCCCACTATTTCTGTTGTTGTTCCTTTTCATAACGAGGAACCTAATGTCATTGAACTGTATGGCCGCCTGCAAGGCGTCATGGAGGAGCTCGGTCGCAGTTACCAGTTCGTCTTTGTCGATGATGGCAGCACGGATCTCACTTACAAGTTGCTGAAGGAACTCGCCGAATTCGACCCTCATGTGATCGCGGTTCGGCTGCGTCGAAACTTCGGCCAGACCGCAGCGCTGGCTGCTGGGTTCGCGCACAGTACTGGCGAATATGTGATCGCTATGGATGGCGATCTTCAGCATGATCCAGCAGAGATCCCAGTCTTTCTGGCAAAGATCGAAGAGGGCTACGACATCGTGAGTGGGTGGCGCAGCCACCGCATCGACAATTTGTTACTACGGAAGATCCCTTCCCGCTGTGCCAATTGGCTGATGGCCAAGCTCAGCGGCGTCAACATCCACGACTTTGGGACAACCTTCAAGGCGTACCGGGGCGACCTGCTGCGGCAACTACCGCTCTATGGCGAAATGCACCGTTTCATTCCGGCTTTGGCATCGGCCTACGGAGCCTCGATCTGTGAAATACCCATTCAAAACAACCATCGGAAGCACGGCGAATCGCACTACAACATTTCTCGTACGTTCCGGGTATTTTTCGATCTCATGACGATCCGATTTCTTCTGCGCTACATGTCGCGCCCGCTTCACTTCTTCGGCCGGCTCGGCGTGATCAACATGGGTCTAGGATCGGCGGTTGCACTCTGGCTGCTAATTTGGAAGGTCCTTACCGGAATCGATGTCGTGCAGCAACACGGGTTGCTGCTGGTCTTTGCGGCCGTGCTGATCCTAGTAGGGCTCCAACTGGTGGCGCTCGGACTTCTCGGTGAGTTGCAGGTGTGGCAGTACTTCAATCCATCTGCACGTAGACCTTACGCGGTGTCTGAGGTACGTGATCTGCATGACAACCTGAGGGTTCCCCTTACGTCGGAGGTGGGTTCATGAGCATGCAACGAGGTCCCCATAGCATGAAAAATAGCGACTCAGGAACTGTCAGTAGCTCCGCTTGCCCGGTTTCTCTCAAGAAATTGGACTCGAAAGTAGCTGTGTTGGCGACAGAACAGGCATTGGCCGAACTAGGGATACATGCGCCGCTGAGCGACCTCGTTCGGAGAGCTCAATCGATCGAGACAGCAATCGTGCAATCGCGTTCGCGCCGCAAATCGGAGCATCTGTGCTGACTGAGATTCAATATCGTTGCGTTGGCCGGTATCGGGAAGCCGTGATTGTACTTCTACTGACGGTCCTGGCATTCTCAGTTCGCCTGTACCGGGTCGACTTCAACAGCCTGTCCGAGGATGAGGTGGCCAAATGGGCGGCCGTTCAAGAGTATCGACACGGACACTTTGTCGGCGTGAATAGCGAGCACCCGATGCTGCCGAAGATGCTGGCTTGGGCCAGTCTGACAACGGGTGAACGATGGGGCCGAGTGGCCGCGACGCATGGCTGGCCCTCGCTAAACCCTGAGGGCTGGCTTCGTCTGCCCAACGTGCTATTGGGCGCCGCCAGCACCGCAATCCTTTATTTGCTTTGCCGTCGAATGATGGGTGTTGCCGGGTCTTTTGCGGCGAGTTTTTTCTGGGCAGTTGCGCCGTTGCCAGTGATGTTGAATCGGCTTACGAAGGAGGAAACGCCGCTCACGTTTTTCACCCTACTCGCTTGTTACTTCTACTGTTGCGCCCAACATGCAGACGCGGGCCGGACTGCACGGCGATGGTACGACCTGAGCGCAATCAGCTTTGGCCTGGGTCTTGCCTCGCAGTACATTCTTCACCTTCTTGGCTTGAATGCACTCGCCTGGTTTCTTGCCGGAAGAATGGGGCTGAATCGCAAGCCGTCTCAATTTAGCTATAGACGGTTTTTCCTCGTGATGTTCCTCACCTTTGTTGTGGTGAACCCGGTCATTCTCTCTCCGGCCAACTTCAATGCCATCGTGCATTGGCTCCATCATGGCGGGGTCAGGCACAGTGGCTACGATTTCGACGGCAGGCTGTATATGAACTTCCCCTCGCGTCTGCTTGCTGGAGTGCCGTGGTTCTACTATCTCTGGCTGGTGCTGGTAAAGACACCGATTCCAATCCTCATGGCCGTCATTGTTGGCTCCGCACTGCTTTTGCGAGATCGCCGGACACTCGCGTCGTGCTTTTTTCTATCGCTCGGGGTGCTTCAATTAGTCGGGCTGTCAGTCAGTGGAGCCAAGTGGATCCGATATTCACTTCCGCTCCTGCCCTTCCTCTACCTGGCAGGCGGATATGCGGTTCAACAAACACTGAAGGCCGCAAAAGGAAAAGTCCCGTCCCAGGCCCTTGTGGGTCTTGCCGCCGTCATTTTGCTTGGATGGCCGCTCCTTGAATTGCAGTCTTGGGCGCCCTACTATTCGTTCTACCTGAACTCAATTGGCGGAGAGAAGCAGAACATTACACGCTACTTTGCACCGGATGAGGTGTCTGAGTTTGACACGCGCGAGGTAGCGCAAAAGGTGTGTCCGTTCGCGCCCGCTGCGGCGACGGTAGCAACCGCAAGACCGATGAGTATGGCCTATTACCTGCAGGCCTGCGGGCGCGCGGACCTTCAGATTGTGCCGCTTTATGACACGCATTATGCACCGCGAGACGGAGATCTGATCGTGCTTGAGCCTTCGCGCCGTTTCTTTGAGACGCAGAGATTTTTCGATGCTTTGGGAAACTCTAAGATGCCCCACAGTGAAATCCGCGTCGGACCGGTTTTGGCGAGCACGATTTATCTCTTCGACCCCTCAGTGCCAGGACCAAAAAGCGGTAAGGAAGAGTTGACGCTAACCCAGTTGCGGGGCGCGCCACCTCGGTTCGACAACGATGATCAAGAACCCGCATCGACAAACACGAGCAGGTTTGGATTGTCAGATCTCACCAGGAGACTCATACAATGACTCCGCTTTATGACGCGAGGAAATCTGAGGGGGGCTGGTTTGTGTGCGCAATCGCTTTTTTGATCATCGGCTTCCCGGCAGTTGCACAGCAGGCAAATGTATCTGCACCTCTGAGCGCAGATGAGGTGATGGGACGTGTCGCACAGATGAACGAAGTGCGTGCCAAAGCACTGGAAAGCTACTCCAGTGTTCGCAGCTACCACCTGGAGTGCCACTGTCTGTCACACAAGAAGGCTGACATGGTCGTACTCACTGACTACCAGGCACCAAATAAAAAAGAGTTCACGATCGTGTCAGAGAGTGGTTCTGGCACGGTGCGGGACCGTGTGTTCAAGAAGCTCCTGGAGGCGGAACAGGAGTCGATGCGGGATGAGAATCAGCAGCGTTCGGCAATCACACCCGAGAACTATACATTTCAAGTGTCTGATTACGAGAAGACCGATACCGAGGAATTCTATGTGCTCGATGCACAGCCGCAAAGCAAGAACAAGTTTCTGTTTCGGGGCCACATTTGGGTGAATGCGAAAGACTTCGCGATAACTCGAGTCGAGGGCGAGCCGGCTGTCAACCCTTCCTGGTGGACCGTCAAAACTGACTTCAAACGCCGCTACCAGAAAATCGGTGACTTCTGGTTGCCGGAATCCAACGAGAGCGAAACGAAGGTGCGCGTTTTCGGCACAGCGGTTCTAAGCATTGAATATCGCGATTACCAGGTCACGCAGGCTGGAGGCGCAACGGTCGCTTCCTCTCTGGATATGCCCTAGGATGGACAGTAGCCGGGGAGTTTGAGAAAGAGGATCGATGTGCACTGCATTTGTGGCTCGGCGCTCCATATGTTGACTCCAACAGACCGGCCGGCCCGAGCTTAATCACTTCCTAGCTTTCGTGAAACGTCACTATGGTCGGCGCATATGGCGATCCTTCGGCCATCCCAGGGGAAAGGGAGCCGGCGAAGGGCGAGAATGCGCCGACTATCCGTCTCTCTCCTGAAGAAAGTTGAGAACGCCGTCCATCAATGGCAGAACTGGTGGGCGGATCGAGGGTACTCACGGAATTTGGTCCCCGGCTATCCGTCTTGATGTTTCAACGCATCACACCCGAATTTGCGTATCAGACTGTGCCCAAACCTGCATCTGCTGATGACCTTTTGTAGGCAGCTGCCGTCATGTGGGCACGCGCAATGCGATTTCAATGGTCCATGTGCCTTTCCTAGAACGACTTCCACTTGGCCCACAAAATGCCTTTATAGATGCGTGAGGCAAGACCGGGTACCTGACGTTCTGACCTGATCCGCGTGGCAATTCACAACAGGGGAGAGCGATGCTGCCTGGAAAGGGATCAATGTAAATGGCAACTTGTGACTATCCTTCGGACTTAGTTCAGCGCATCGCATACCCGACCCTTCAGAGGCCGGGGCTGCGAATTGATCCGCGGATTGCAGCATTGCCGGCGGAAGAGGAAAAGCAGCTTCCCGTCCCCTCCAGTCAGCAAGGAATAGAAGAGGGTTCCTTATTTCGCGAAATTGAATCGGGTGCGAAGTTTCGACGAAATCCCTGGGCGGGGGCTGGCGCCCTGGCCTTGCAGTTGCTCCTTCTGCTAGCGGTAGTTGTCGCTCCGCTGTATCGCACGATTCCACTCCCCAAGAGGGAAACGCTGACGATGTTGTATTTACAGCCGCCGCCGGCCGCGGGTGGCAATGCCACGAAGCTTCGAGCACCCACGCCCCCATCCACTTACACCCCGACAAGCATCGCCATACCCACCCCAGTGCATAAGACGCAAGAAGCGCCACCACCTCCGGTCGGCACAACGGGTGGTGTGGTCGGGGGAGTTCCCGGTGGAGCTGTCGGCGGAGTTCCGGGTGGAGTGTTCAGCGAAGTGCTGGGCGGCGCGCGAATCGTGCCCATCGTTGCGAAAACGCCCGAGCCGATGACGATTAAGAGAATCCGTGTCGCCTCTCGGGTGGCCGAGGCGAACCTGATCCACGACGTTACGCCGCAGTATCCGCCTGAGGCTGGCCGGGCGCGCATTGAAGGGACGGTCGTGCTGCTGGCCGTGATCGGCACGGACGGTAGCGTGAAGGATGTGCGAATCGAGAGCGGTTTACCAATACTCGCGCAAGCCGCTATGGATGCGGTGAAGCAATGGCGTTACAAGCCGTACATGATAGACGGAGAACCGGTTGAAGTTGACTCCCGGATCACAATCAACTTCACCCTGTCCGCAAGCTAGGAGCGACGATGCAGAACAACACACATGCCTTGTCTAACAAGTTTTGGGACCGGCTCCTGAAACTAACACAAATGTTGGTACTGGTCGCCCTGGGCGGAGTGATCGTTGCAGTACCCGCGTCCGCCCAGTCTGCTGAAGCACCAAATACAAAAACAGGAAGGATCCTCGGTGCCGTGGTCGATACGAGCGACGATCCGATTCCCGGTGCCACAGTATTCCTTCAAGGGCCGACCGGCGATCGGCTCACAGTTGTAACAAAGGACGATGGAGCCTTTGTATTCGAACAGGCCCCGGCGGAAATCGCCTATCAGGTCACTGTCACTGCTGAAGGATTTGCAGACTGGAGTTCGTCCGTTACAGTCGAACCCGGGCAAGACAAAACGCTAACCGACGTCAAACTCCGCATTCTGGCGGTGCAGCGGGCAGTTACCGTGAGTTATTCGGAGAAGGAGGTTGCTGCCCAACAGCTCAAAGCTGAAGAACAGCAGCGCGTTTTGGGCTTTATACCGAACGTTTATGTGGTCTATGAACCCCACCCGGAGCCTCTTACCACGCGGATGAAATTCGCGTTAGCGTACAAAGATCTCACCCATCCAGTTTTCTTCGCCCGCACGGCTGCGTGGGCGGGATTCGAGCAGGCCGCTGGTCTCCGTAATTACCCCCAAAATCTAAGAGGATATGGAGACCGATTAGGGACCGGCCTGGCCGACGGCGCTACCGAAGGCTTGATCGGCAATGCTGTTCTGCCATCACTGCTGCATCAAGACCCTCGCTATTTCTATCAAGGCAGCGGTACAAAGAAGTCCCGGGCGCTCCACGCCATCTTAGCTCCATTTATCTGTAAGGGAGACAACGGAAAAACGCAGCCGAATTACTCTACGTGGGGGGGGGATCTGATTTCCTCTTCTATTGCCCTCTCGTACTACCCAAGTTCGGACCGCAATGCTCACCATGTATTCGGAAACTTTGGAATCGGAATGGGCCTGCATGTTGCTGGCGGTTTGGCCCAAGAGTTTATCTTGAGCAAATTCACCAGCAGAGGTAAGCACTAGTTTCGAGCGCTCGCAAGCTGTTGAAGCGCGGATCTGCCCGATGCACTGCTCGTGATGGCAAGTTCGAGTTCGATTTATGAGTCATCTTTCCAAGTGAAGGATAATGTGCACACGGACCGGGTGAAAACGCAAGGACAAGCTCTTCGTTACTTAGTCCCAGTCTTGGGGATTCTTCTCCTGGTTTGGCTCGTACTTCGGACAGGTACAGCCACGGTCCTCCAGGAAGTTAAGACGATTGGGTGGTGGGGCTTCGGTCTGGTTCTCCTTCTTGGCGGACTCTCGCATCTCATCAAAACCTGGTCATGGCGGCTAACATTTCTGTGCGACATCCGGAATGTCTCATTTGCCCGCACACTTGGCCTTCGGCTGATATCTGAGGCCATCGCCATTCTCGGACTTCCTGGCCAAGTACTTGGAGAGGCCGCCCGCGTATCGTTGCTGGGTTCGGACGTTCCCTTGGCCAACAGCATCTCGTCAGTCACGCTGGATCGTGGACTCTATATCCTGACTTCGGCCATCGTAAGCATTGCAGGGATGATTGCTGCGGTGGTCTTGCTATCGCTGTCCCACACCTGGAGAGTCTACGCGCTACTCTCTGCCTTGGGATCCGCGGCTTTGCTTACTGCGTGCGGAGTGGCCATCGGAAAGCGTTGGCCGCTGTTCTCCGGGGTGGCACGGGCAATCGGACGGCTCGGATGGATCAAGACCTGGCTGGATGGCAAGCAGTCTGTGATCGAAGCGGCTGAAAAGAATCTCTTCGACTTTTTCCACAAAGCGCCAGGCATATTTTGGGGAAGCTTAGTCCTCAATCTCGCCAGCCATGCCACGGCGATTTTGGAAGTCTATGTTCTTTTGTACTTCATGGGCACGAGAAAGAGCCTAATGGTCGCCCTCGTTGTGGAAGCGCTCACCAAGCTAATCAATGTCGTCGGTACACTCAATCCCGGAAACGTAGGAACCTTTGAGGGCGGAAACATGATTGTTGCCCGACTCATCCATATATCGGGAGGAGCAGGATTAACGATCGCGCTCTGTCGACGGGTGCGGATTCTATTTTGGGCCGCGATCGGCGCAATATGCCTGACAGTGATGTCGAAGTCGCACCAACGTCAGATGGTGCCTACCGAAGCAACGGCATTCCCAAATGGTTCCGACCCGCTTCTGTCTTGAGCTGTCAGATTCTGGAAATGTTCACCGCCTCCTCTACTGCAGTTCGAATGCGCCCACATTCGGTCGAATGTCCGTATGCGGGCATCGATTTTTGAATCGCTTGCACAGATTCCGCTAACCCTTTTTGTCTTCGACGACTGGCGGCGCTCAGTCTGGCAATGAATTTGCGGTAAAGAAGAATGTGCTGATGCTCTCAATAATTCGTCACGACCAGCGGATTACCGTGAAGCTAATTGGGCGACTCGTAGGTTCGTGCGCAGAGAACTTCAGATTCCTAACATCACCAGGAACTGCTCTGGACGTGGATCTCGGTGGTTTAACCTTCGTCGATCGTGCTGGTGAGCGCTTGCTCGCCCGCTTGCGGGATATGGGCGCGACATTCCATGGAGAAGGATTGTTCGCACATCGCTTGCGGAGGAGACTTCTGTTTAGAGCTGTTGCCTTGAGCTGATTTGTGTCGGATGTGGGGCGGAAATAGATGTACTTTGGTTCTGTCGTAACCGCGGCAACGTCGGTGCATCGTCCGCCCCGCCAAACTGATAGAAGAACGCGCGAGAGCGCGAAGAGAGGCCACTGCTAAGGGTTTACGCCGGCCTGTCGGAAGGGGTGACATGGGGCGGTAATTGCGATGCGCGCTGGCTGGGGCTCTTCCCCATCGCACCAAAAGGCCACACGCATCGCTCGCCCCTCCGACGGCTCTGAATTTGAAACGCGATTCCATAGCAAATTCTCGAGGAGGCGATCGTACGACAATTCTCTATCTCAATCCGGAACCTATCTCTGGCAAATGCGTCGACATAATGCGGGAGCGAGGCCACAATGTGGTAACTACGACCAAAGGCACCGATGCACTCGCATTGATGCGCAGACAGAGCTTTGATGCCCTGGTGATGGATTTTACGCAAGAGACCGTGGACATAATAAACTTCACGACCAAGGCATGCGGCTTGCAGCCATCGCTAGCGGTGTTTCTCGCTGACGAGTGGGGAGATGAACTTGCAACGGGCTTGGAAGAACTCTCCCACGTGCTTACAATGTTGGAGGATGATGAGCTTGCCAGGCTTAAGGTCGAAAGCCGGACAGCCTGACAATGTTCGAGCTGCTGTGCTCACCCCTGGTGTGAACTCGCGACAAGAGGCGCTGTCGGTCGGATAGTGGATGTTGGTTTCCACCACCGTGGTATCGACCCGCAGCTTTCGCCCACGTGTCACTCCCGGTTCTTGCGCCAACTGCACGATCCGCTGATGCAACTCCTCGATCACTTCCGGCCCGATGAGCTGCCCCAGCCGCGCTATGGTCCTGGCATCGGGTACTTTGCCGTCTCCCACCCGCGTAAACGCGCGATATACCAGATTGGCGCGCACTTCTCGCTCCAGCGTGTCATAGCTCCAGTTGCGAATGGGTTTCAACAGCAGCAGACGTAACAGCACTTCGGCCGGCGTTTGCTCGCGGCCCCGTTTGCGGCTCTGCGGATATCGTTCGCCTTGGGCCTCATAAATCGTGTCCAGCAGTTGCTCATCTTCCAGCACACCGTCCACCAGCCGCATCCACGGCTCCCACAAATCCTCGATATCCGCCGCTAAACCTGAGTGCCACAGCGAGGGTTGTTGATGTCGTAGCTTGATCATGGACGCCATCCTAAGAGCAACTCCCGCCTAAAACAATATGTCTTGAAAATGTTTTATTACTTCCTGAGTAACCTCAAAACTGAGCATTCTGAACCCAACCTTTGGTTGCCCCATCAGCATCCATCGCTTCACACTGCCTTACTTTTGCGATGGAAAGTAGCTAGTCCTTTCGGGATTGATCCCCTTGGCCGAAGCCTTTCTCTTGGCTTCTAGTTCGTTCATAGCCGCCATCAGTAGGATTTCTGCGAGAGTGAAGCCATTAATCGTGTTTTGCGTGATCTTGAACATAAGCGACCTCATCCTGATGGACGCCAGGGATATTGCAGGTTGTGTGCCAGTCCGCGTTGCACCTAAGTGCCCAACACCGCGAGGATGTGACCAAGTCTTGCGCCACATCGCCTGCCCGCTCACGGTCAATGCCTCAATACGGGCAGCTCCAGAAGAGATGCTCACTTTTATGTCATTGCTAAGAAGCGGCTTGCTAGGAACCGATTTGGAGACCAGCTTGCGATCACCTGCTATGCAGACTGTCGCAAGGGCAGAAACCAATTAGGAGAGCAAGCTGTATGCATCGACTTAGGACGCTCTTACCGCTGTGGCTGGCCCTCGCTGGAACATGGGTTCGGCCATGCATCGTTCGAGGACAATCGTCTGCGCTGATCGAAGGGGCACCCGCCTCTCTCCATACTTCGATGGAGCCTGCTGTCTGCGGTGAATCCATGCCAGCGGCAAGTGTCAAAGCAGCTCTCCGCCGAGTCTGCCTTCGGGAGCGTGGCGGGAGTGGGAGCATCACTGCGCGGAACGCCATCATTATCGGTTTTGTAGGAGGGTTCGTGAGGCGCGATGACATGAACCATCCTGAAGTGCAGTTTGCTGAATATCTTCGTCAGACTTATCCCTCTATCATCCACGCCGAAGTGTTTGCGAACCACGACGGGAAGCACGCCCTTCGCAGAGTGTTGCAGTTGCTGGATACCAGCGGGGATGGCGTCCTTGCGCCCAGTGAGAAAGAACAAGCCAGCATCATCATCTATGGCCATAGTTGGGGCGCTTCGCAAGCTATTACGTTGGCCCGTGAATTGGAAGGATTGGACATTCCAGTATTACTCACGATTCAAGTCGATAGCGTTCATAAACCCGGCCATGAAGATGCGGTCATTCCTTCCAACGTACGAAGCGCCGTCAACTTTTATCAAACGAAAGGTGTCATCCATGGGCGGCCGCACGTTCGCGCATCTGATCCGCAACAAACGACCATCATCGGCAATTTTCAGATGACGTATGAGGATCGTCGAATTAATTGCGACAACTATCCCTGGATTGCACGCCACCTGAATAGACCACATCACGAAATCGAGAGTGATCCCCTGGTGTGGGAACAGATTGCATCGATGATCGACTCCGAACTGTCGAAGAGAGCGGCAGCAGTTGAAGCGTCCTTCACTTCCACCTCCCTGGGTGTGAGATAGGACCAAACATGAACGCGGCTTCTCCGACTCGTGGTTCGACGATTGGTGAAGAAAAGAAGACAAATCTCTCCATAGGCAGTTCCGAGATAGGAGGAACGACCATGTGCTCTCCAATGCTAACTGTGCAGGCAGCGCCGACCAGCGCCTCACTCGTGCAAGGCGCTTGCTGTGACATCTGCCCTCCAGTTCACGAGAAGTATGAGGCCGAATTTAATCCTCTACATATGAACTGGGTCCTGGTCGACGACACAAAAGGAAATCCCCGGGCCCAAATGCGATGGGTGGTTGACCGATAGGCATGCCGGCCTCGAATACTTATGCACGATCTGCATCGGTTGCTCTTCCGTCCGCCGACGGCTGTCGCGCTTCAAGTGTTGTTGCTTTCGGCTGTGTACTCGTCGTGATCGGCGCATATTGTTTTTGTCCGAGCGTATTTGCGCAGATATCGGATTCCCGAACAGCGGAGGAGCCGACCAAGTCGTGGACAGCCACAACGGACTTGAAGAGCGACGATCTAATTCCTGAACGTATTCCCGTGCGCATCATCGAAAGCCATAGCCAGAATGGCAACCGGACGTTGGACAAGCGATCGGTCGAGATCCGCGGGACCGATGGACATTTCGAACCTTATCAGGACGTCGAAAGGGAAACCCTGACCGTCGATGCTTCCACCGTGAGAACCACGATGCGCACGTTCGCTCGGGATGTAAATGGGGTGAAAGCCCTCGTGCAACTAACCGAAGAAGAGAAACACATCCTGGCCGGCGGCGACTCGAATGTGATACGCGTGACCTCGAATCCTGATGTCAATGGAAGGATTCAACCAGTTCAGCGCGAAATCGTGGAGACGAAAAGCCTTGGGACGGATACGCAGGAGACGAACGTTACGGTGATGCTCCCAAGCGTCAACGGCGGTTTGGCTCCAGCTTGCAAGACGCACGAACTCCGCAAGCGAGCCGCGAACGATACGGTGGAAACTGAAAAAACCACATGGCTTTCGGACGTTAACGGAAAGTGGCAACTGAGCGAGACACGGCAAAATATTACGACGCAAGAAGCCAAAGCCCACAGGATCGAGGAGAGAGTATTTCGGCCCGATGCGGAGGGCAAGCTAGGTCAAATCTCCCGTGTGGTGAGCCAGGAGTCCGAGAGCACTTCCGGAGAAAAACGCAGCGTCGTGGAAACCTATTCCATCGATGTCCCGGGCACCACGCAGGACGGTAGCCTGCACCTCGTTGAGCGCAAAACCAGCACCGAGAGCTCGAGTTCCACTGGTGAGCGAGCAAACGAACAAAAAGTCGAACAGACCAATCCGGGCGATCCCGGCTCGGGTCTCCGAGTGTCCGTATTGGTCGACGGCAGGATGGTTCCCGGACCTTCGGGGGAACAGTCCACAGTAACCATTCGAGCGCGGGACTCGAACGGGAATTTTGGAATCGTCTCGGTTGATACGACGAAGGCGGATCGAATCCCCACCATTCAGGTTCAGCAAACGCCTTCCGAAAAGCCGTAATAAAGCTATCGCAGATTGATTTATGGCCACTTCAAGTACAGGCCGGCGGCTGGGACTAACTTCGGCGTGCTGCCCAAACTCGGTCAGTGCCCTTGGCAGGTCATTCGATGTCTGTGTCGGGAGCTTCCGATCCAATTGCTAGACAGGTATTTTCATCAACTTACAGCTGGCCACTTCTGGCAGCCGAAGTGCAGATACGAAGTGCGATCTTCAAATTGCTCCAGGGGATTAGGCCATGCTCGGAGAACTGATGAACCTCCCGACTGACACACTCATTGACATGCTGTACATAATCCTCGCCGGTGACTTCGCAATCACTGCAAATGATGCGGCGGAAATCGAACAAATTCAACGCGAGTTGCAACGTAGAGGCGGGGAGCAACGCTGGAGCTTTCAAGCTGTTAACTGAGAGAAGCGTGCATCAGTTTTTGGATGAGTGTTGAACCACGACGAAGGCGGGCGCTTGCTGAACCCCAAAGTGTCGGAAGAGCACAAAGACGAATAAGGAATGGAAAATGACCTCGCTAATAGGAACTGAAGAATTAGCCGGACCACTGAGCGCCGAAGGGATTGCACGATCAACCGTTGCAGGTGCGCCGCTAGGCGCCGATGAGCTGAATAGAATCGATGCTTTTTGGCGCGCGTGCAAATACCTTGCTCTAGGGATGATCTACCTTCAGGCGAATCCTCTCTTACGGGAGTCCCTAAAACCAGAACATATCAAGAGCCGACTGCTCGGCCATTGGGGCTCAAGCCCAGGGCTCGCCTTCATCTACACCCATTTGAGTCGTCTTATAAAGAGAGACGACCTCGAGATGATTTTTCTCGCAGGCCCAGGGCACGGGGCGCCGGGAGTTTTAGCGCCTATATATCTGGAGGGCACGTACAGTGAAATCTATCCGGAGAAAAGCGAGGATGAGAAAGGCCTGCGAGAGTTCTTCAAGCAGTTCTCGTTCCCCGGCGGTATTGGCAGCCACTGTACTCCAGAAACGCCGGGTTCGATTCATGAAGGAGGTGAGCTGGGATATGTCCTCTCGCACGCTTGCGGAGCCGCGTTTGACAATCCCGACCTGATCGTGGCGGCGGTCGTGGGTGACGGCGAAGCCGAAACTGGCCCGCTGGCGACCTCATGGCATATCAGCAAGTTTCTGAATCCAATCCGCGATGGGGCTGTGTTACCCATACTTCATCTTAACGGATACAAGATCAACAACCCGACCTTGCTGGCACGGATCACTCACGAAGAATTGGAAAGTTTGTTACGCGGGTATGGCTGGAGTCCGTATTTTGTCGAGGGATCCGAGCACGACAGCATGCATCAGGCAATGGCCGCGACGCTTGAGCATTGCATTGGCGAGATTAAGGCACATCAAGAAGCGTGTCGAAAGAGCGGAAATGCAAGTCGGCCGCGCTGGCCCATGGTGGTATTGCGCTCGCCAAAGGGCTGGGGAGCCCCGATGGAGGTGGACGGACATCGGCTCGAAGGCTTCTGGCGTTCGCATCAAGTTCCGTTGACGGACGTCAAGACTAATCCAGAACATCTGCGGATTCTGGAGACTTGGATGCGATCGTTGAAGCCCGAAGAGCTCTTCGACGAATACGGGAGGGTACGACCGGAGCTCGCCGAAATTGCGCCCTCAGGCCGGCGCCGCATGAGTGCGAGTCCGCACGCGAATGCAGAGCTCAGGAAAAAACTGCGCTTGCCGGACTTTCGCGATTATGCCAACAAGATTGACCACCCAGGAACCATGGAAGTCGAGAATGTGCCGACGCTGGGTGTTTTCCTGCGGGACGTCATGAAATGGAATATGAACAGCTTTCGGGTTTTCGCACCCGACGAGAACACTTCCAACAAGCTGGACGCAATTTACCAGGCCTCGAAGAAATTCTGGATCGCTGAAAGTTTCCCCGAGGACCGTGATGGAACAGAACTAGCTTCGGACGGACGCGTTGTCGAAATGTTGAGCGAGCACACGATGGAAGGCATGCTCGAGGGCTACTTGCTTACGGGTCGCAACGGCTTCCTATCGTCTTATGAAGCTTTTGTGCACGTGATCGACTCGATGTTCAATCAGCATGCCAAATGGTTGTCGATCTGCAATCACTTATCCTGGCGCCGCAAGATCGCATCGCTGAACCTTCTTATTACCTCAACCGTGTGGCGTCAGGACCACAACGGCTTTACGCACCAGGATCCTGGGTTTCTGGATGTAGTGCTCAACAAGAGTGCCGACGTGACCCGCATCTACCTGCCGCCGGATGCCAATTGTCTGTTGTCCGTAGCGGATCACTGCCTGCGATCGGAAAACTACGTCAACGTCATTGTCTCGGACAAACAGCGCCATCTGCAGTACCTGGATATTGATGCTGCCATTACGCACTGCACAAAGGGTATCGGTATCTGGAATTGGGCCAGTAATGATGAAGGCCAGGAACCCGATGTTGTTCTTGCTGCCGCGGGCGATATCCCAACCCAAGAAGCCTTGGCTGCCACAGCATTGCTCAGGGAGCGGTTTCCTGACCTGAAAATCCGATTCATTAACGTAGTGGACTTGTTCAAGCTGCAACCTCGCAACGAACATCCACATGGCCTGACTGATCGAGATTTCGATTCGCTGTTTACGGCCGACCAGCCGATCATCTTCAACTTCCATGGCTATCCCTGGCTGATTCACCGTCTCGCCTATCGGCGCACAAACCACCGGAATTTGCATGTCCGCGGCTACAAAGAGAAGGGCAATATCAATACGCCAATGGAACTGGCAATTAACAACCAGACGGACCGGTTCAGTCTCGCAATCGATGCGATTGACCGCGTCCCGAAACTGCAGCGGATTGGGGCGCATGCTAAAGAGGAGTTTCGCGACAGCCAGATTGCATGCCGACGCCATGCTTACGAGCACGGAATCGACAGCCCTGAGATTAGCGGTTGGAAGTGGCCTTACGACAAGGAGTGAGCTGGGGGAATCGTACCGCTGGCCATGAGTGGCGGTCCGCTCTGGAAACCGCGCTGCTATCGCGCGAGTCTCAGGAATTGTGCAAGGAGTTGGAGCTCGATCTGGCAAATCGATTCGAGCTTGGAGGAAGGATGGATCGTTTGTTCATTCTAAGGAACCATAGGAACAGTTACTTCGTCGGACACGCACTCATCAGAGTCTGGGCACTATTGTTCTGCTCCAGCCTAGGCGCATTGGCCCAGAGCACCGCTCCCCCAGTAAACGCGAGCGCACCATTCAGCATTCGGGCCACTCATCTTCTGGGTTTGGAAAACACAAACAGAAACTGCAACGGAACTCTGTCCATTCAAGGCGATGCGTTGCAATTTCAGCAAGGCGGGAAGCCCGGCGCAGAGGTAAAAATCACTTCTATCCATGCTGTTTTTCTGGGTGGAGAGAGCAAGCAGGTCGGCGGAGTGCCGATGAAGTTGGGCAAGGCTGCGGCTCCGTTCGGCAGCGGCAGGGTCGTCAGTCTCTTCGCCCATAAAAAGTACGACACCCTGACCCTGGAATATGTGGACAGAGATGGAGGAGTTCACGGTGCGATCTTCCAACTGGCCAAGGGACAAGGCGAACTCGTAAGGGATTCACTAAAGACTCGATGCGTATCTCCCGGTTCTGGCGAAGACCAGCCCACGAAACAAAGCACTGCAGAGGTCATGGATGAAAACAATTAGACGGAGTTCATCGATCATTTATGTGGCAGCGATCGCGGTGGTCATGGTTGCACTTCCCCCTCGGCTAGCCGCCCAAGCTGTAGCGGCCAAATCCTCTGATACAAGCAGCGGTCCAGCAACGCAATGGAGCGTACAAGTGGACAGGGTCAACGCCGGCGACCAAGAGCTCGCATATTCGTTCCAAGTCGCCATCTACGAGAACCTCCTGGAAGAGTTGAACAAAACAAAGCAATTCAAGCAGGTCTTTCGCGACGGCGACCGTAACGCCAGCGGCGTTCCGAACTTGCTGGTCTTGCAAACAACTGTTGAGAAATACACGCCTGGGAGCGAAACGCGCCGTGCAGTGACCACCGTGAGCGGCGCCACAAAGTTATCGGTGCGGACTCAGCTCCTCACACGCGATGGCAAAATCGTTCTCGAGCGAAGAATCAACGGCAACGTTCGCTTTTTCGGCAGCAATTTGCGCGCTACTCAAAACTTGGCTCGCAATATAGCCAAAGCGATCAAACAATCACGATGGGATGTGGCCTAGGGCACCAATCCTCGGAAAATCTTGAAGGAGTCGATCATGATTACTAACGCCGCCCCAAAGCGGCAAGCAGTGCCGGATACTGAGAAACTCAGCGCCAAGTACGGATGTGGTCCCGTGCACTTCTCCGGAACGGACGAAGCACTGTATGAACGGCACTTGCTGTTTGACAGTGGCGTCGATCTAGCGGCGTCGACGGCGCGCGACCGGTTCGAGGCCCTTGCGCGGTCGGTGCGAGACGTTCTATCTCAGCGATGGCTCTTAACCGAGAAGACTTACGAGGAGAAGAGTCCCAAGCGCCTCTATTACCTTTCGATGGAGTTTCTCATCGGCCGCTCACTGGCAAACAATATTACGAATCTTCTGCTCTCTCCGCTGACGAACCAGTTCATCGAGGACAAGAAACTCAATCTCCTCGAGATTTTGGAGCAGGAGCCCGATGCGGGACTCGGCAACGGCGGCCTTGGACGCTTGGCGGCCTGCTTTATTGAATCTGCCGCGACGATGCAGCTACCGGCGATGGGATACGGATTGCGCTATGAATATGGCATTTTCAAGCAATCCATCCAGAACGGATGGCAGCAGGAAATGCCGGACAACTGGCTCCGTTCTCCCGACCCGTGGGAGGTCGCTCGCCCGAATGAGAAGGTGGAGGTCAGTTTGGGTTGCACGATCGAGCTCAGCGGAGGCAGTCTTCGCCCCGTGCCGGGGCGTCCGTCAACTCTGATCGGCATCCCATTCGATCGTCCTGTAGTCGGCTACGGAGGTTCCACGATCAACACGCTCCGCCTCTGGTCCGCCGCCGCACCAGACTACTTCAACTTTGAAGAGTTCTCTCACGGTGATTTTGTGGAGGCGTTTACTGGGACGCTCGCGGCTGAGACCCTGGGGCGGGTCCTTTATCCCGATGATTCAAGAATCATGGGGCAAGGCCTGCGCCTGTTGCAGGAGTATTTCCTCGTTGCATGCTCGCTGGCAGATGCCGTGCGCCGCTTCCAACGCAGCAACTCGGATTGGCGCTTGTTTGCAGAGAAAGTCGCGATTCAGATGAACGACACGCACCCCGCTCTGGCCGTGCCGGAGCTCATGCGAATCCTGGTTGATCAGGTGCACCTTGAATGGGATGAAGCCTGGCACATCACGCAGAACACGCTGGCGTACACCAATCACACCTTGTTGCCCGAAGCGCTTGAAAAATGGCCGGTAGCGTGGTTTGAAGACATGCTGCCCCGGCAACTCGAGATCATCTATGAAATCAACCGCCGTTTTCTGGGCGATGTTCGCGGAAGTTTTCCGGGCGACCAAGAACGGATTCATCGCGTGAGCCTTATTGAAGAGGGGGACGGTCGAGCCAAGAAGCTTCGTATGGCCAATCTGGCGGTCATAGGTTCTCACAGCACCAACGGGGTGGCAGAGATTCACTCCAAGCTGTTGCGTGAGACCACGCTCAAAGATCTTGCGGAAATCCTTCCGGAACGTTTCAACAACAAAACGAATGGAGTCACACCCCGGCGCTGGCTGCAATTATGTAATCCCGGACTCTCTGGACTCATCACTGATGCCATTGGAGATGCCTGGATCCGTGACTTAAGCGAATTAAGCAAGCTCAAAGCATTCACCGAGGACAATGGCTTCCGTGATGACTTCCGCAAAGCCAAGCGAAATGCCAAGCGACAATTCTGTGATTGGCTCCGCTGGTCGACAGGGCAGACCGTTGATCCGGAGTCGATCTTCGATTGCCAGGTCAAACGCATCCACGAGTACAAACGCCAATTCCTGAATGCACTGCGGATCGTTGTGCTCTACAACCGGCTCCGGGAGAACCCTGGGCTGGACATGCATCCACGAACATTCTTCTTTGCTGGCAAGGCAGCGCCTGCCTACCGGATCGCCAAAGTGATTGTCAAATTCATTAACAATTTGGCTGCGACCATTGACGGCGACCCTGCTATACGCGGGCGGCTTAAGGTGGTATTCCTACCCGATTATTGCGTTTCACTTGCAGAGCACCTGATCCCCGCCAGCGATGTCTCTAACCAGATTTCCACTGCAGGTTACGAAGCCAGTGGCACAAGCAATATGAAGTTCATGATGAACGGGGCATTGACGATCGGTACGCGTGATGGCGCGACCATTGAGATGGCGGCAGAGGCGGGTGAAGAGAATTTCTTCCTCTTCGGCTTGACGGCTGAGCAAGTGATTGGCAGTCGCGGATGGTACAACTCCCGCTGGCACTACGAACACGAGCCAGAGACCCGCCAAGCTCTGGATTTAATTTTCTCGGATTATTTCAGCTGCTATGAGCCGGGTGTGTTCGATCCGTTGCGGGACATGTTGCTGACGCACGGCGACCATTACATGCACTTGGCGGACCTGAAGTCGTACCTCGAGGCAGACGCGCAGCTGAGCGCGTTGTATGCCGATCCCGACGAGTGGGCGCGCAAGGCCATCTTGAATGTGGCGGGCTCGGGGAAGTTCTCCAGCGACCGCACCATTGCCGAATACGCAGCAGAAATCTGGCATGTACAGCCATGTCCAATACCAGAGAAAGCGTAAAAGAGGACGCGGACATAAACATGCAGCGTGTCCGAATGGGGGAAAGCATTGCACTTATTGGTCTAGTCTGCGCGTTTCTGCTGCTCTGCTCCGCCCAGCCTTTTCAGCCGGCGCCGAAACTGTATCACGCCAAGCCGGAGGACGTGCCGCCGTGGGCGGAGCAGGGGAATTTTCGTTTCACCCGGCTGGACGGCGGACAAATCGAAAGCTGGAAGGCCGAGCGGACCTGGTGGGGCGAAAAGTTCAGCGCCGAAGAGAAGGAGGTGCTGACCCACATCTATGACCGCGATTTCGAGCAAATGCTCGGCTTGCTCAAGCAGGCGGAGTTCAACTGGATCTGGGTCACCTGGAGCAACGGCTGGTCGCTTAAGGACGAGAACGAGAACCGGGAGAACCTGAAAAAGGTAATCGCCCGCTGCCATGAGAATGGCATCCATGTCACGGCTTACCTGTCGGCTTCCAACATGTTCTGGAAGAGCGCCTACCGCGACGACCCGGAAACGAAGAAATACGGCCTTTGGAAGCACGGTATCCCCATGTTCTACGCCGGCCCGACCAAGACTGACCTGCAGATCTCATGGAAGCGCCGGCTCGCCGACGCGCGCGAGCCCGGCTGGCGGGCCTATCTCTTGAAGAAGGCGGAGATGGCGGTGGACGCGGGCGTGGACGCGATCGCATGGGACAACATGATCGGTTACAACCGCGGCCTGGCCCAGTTGCTCGATGACACCCAGCGGATGGTGGAGCGGAAGGCGCGGGAGACCGGCCGGCCCAAGGTCATGGTTTACGCCAATATCCATATCTCGCCGGACCGCTTTGGGATGAATGACATTAACGAGGCAATCTGGGAGGAGGACGGCAAGGACACTCCGGGGGTGTGGGACGGTCATTGGCAGGTGGGCAACGCGCGCAAGATCAAATTCCTAAGCGGCGAGAAGCAGCTTTGGCAGCCCCTGAAGTATGAGAACGACGTTTACCACTGCGGACCCCGCGAGCGCTGCATCCCCAGCCCGGCCGAGCAGAAGCTTTCCATCGCCGAGGCCTATGCGTTCGGCGCGGCCACCTCGCGCAACATCGAGGGCCGATTCCTCTCCGCGCTGATCAAGGGCGAGCCGGAGGCCCAGGAGGCCTGGACGGCCATCGCTCAATACAACCATTTCCTGGTCGAGCATCGGGAGCTGTATCACCAGGCAGAGCCGGCGGCGCGGATCGCCTTGATCTCCGCGGAGGCGCACAACTCGCTGGCCGACGGATTCCTCAAGCAGAGTGTCTTCTTCGAGACCAAAGTGCTCGCCCACATGGACAAGGGAGTCCCCCTGGACCGGTTCAAGGTGCTGGTCATGCCCGCTGACCTGCCCAAGCTCAGCGCCGAGCAAAAGGCCCGGTTGCACGCGTTCACCGCCGGCGGGGGCGTCATCATCAGCGCCGGAAAGGCGGAGCGGCGAATTGCGGCGCGCGCCGAAACCGCGGCCGGAGGGCCTCGCCTCACCCTGGAGCCGCGCGGTTACGTGCTGGGCCAGTTGACTCGGAAACCCGACGGTCGGACCTTGATTCTCCACTTGCTCAACTACGATCACCAGGTCCCGGCAGAGAACGTGAAAGTCCGGCTGGAGCTGAGCGGGCTGGTCCAGGACCTGAGCCGCTGGGAGGTGAAAGTCCTTTCGCCGGACGCGGCGCAGCCTCAGTTCGCTGGCCTCTCTCTGCACGGGAGCGTCTGCGAGTTCACCCTGGGCCGGATCGAGCACTATACCGTGGTGACTCTCTCGGCAAGGCCGGCGGCGCCGTAGGCTGCCGAACGTGGATCTGACGATCTTCGAGCCGCGGCGGAAAAACAGCATCCCAGCAATGCTAATCCCATTGGTGTGTACTTGATAGTTACATCGGCGGGCAATATCTGTTACAAAATGTCTTTTCGTCCAACCGTTTGCACCCCTGTTCGTTGGTCGTGTTGGAAGCTGGAGCAACCCGTAAACCGTTAAGAATTAAAGCTGTTTTGAAATCCTCCACTGCGTTTGCAGAAATTTCCATTTCTTTTACAGAAATCCATTTCGCTAGTGTGTGTCTGTGAGCGGAACACGCTTTGTGGCTTCGTGCGGATTCATTTTTACCCCACATATCACCCTTTTAGAATCAAGCGTTTACGGATGGTACCCCTGGGGGGGTACCAAAAGGGGACCGCAACCACATGATTACAATGCGGTTAAAGGTCTATGGAATCAACAACATAAGGAGATATTGTCGTAGGGGGAGGGGGTATACGGGCACTGGTGTATAAGTAGTAATAGGGTATAGGGGAATAGGACTTCTATGCTATTGGTGACACAACATGCTGGTGGGTGCCTAATAGGCCGCTCACCAGGTCTCGTAGGATAGAGGGACTATGGGCTGGCCGTGCTCATAGACTACCCGTGGGAAGCCGTTACAGGGGAATAGCATAAATGCTATATTTGCGTGTCATTATCAGGTGGAGTGCTCAAGAGTGTTGCGTGTCACTGTGCGTCTAGTTGGTTGCTTGCCAAGCAACGATCCGAGCACCGAGTATAAGCATCATTCATTGTAACAAAACACTACGGAACGGGATGTTTCGTGGGGGAAAATAGCGGGTGGCCTTATTAGCGACCATGGCTGATGTCACAAGTGCTTTGGGTTGACTTGATCGAACTTGCTTTTTGCTTCTTCAAAAAGTGCACGTTTTGTCGGAACAGCTTTGAGCACAGAAACCGAGTAACAGCATGAGCCATAAAGCAGTGCTTGGATCCTGCGGTTTGCTTGCTTGCGGCTTGAAGCTTGCACGCTGACGGTAAACGTCGTTCCTTCATCATGCTTTAGAAAATTCGGAGCAAAGCTGATGAAGTCTTGCGTATACGTTGGATTACTCATTTGACACCTCGGAATGTTGGCTGTCCGGCAATTGCGTTTGTGTGAATCGGCAGCTCTTCAGGCTTGCCGCACTTCTCACAGACCGAGCCATTTTCTTCTTGCACGAAAAAGTGCTGGCAATTGCTAGCAGCAGTGTATGTGACCGATGCAGGAACTTGTTTTCCGTTGCCAAGATCGGCCACAATTTCTTGCATGAACTCACGAGTAACAGGAGCGTCCATGTTGATTGGCGGACTGATCAAGTCGTGATAGGACTTTGTGTGGAATGCGGCGTGTTCGCAACAAGGAACACTACCAAAAGTGACGAACTGCGGTGTGAATCTTCTCTTGCTTGTGTCTGTGTTGTTTTGTGATCGGTTTGCTCTATCGCCTTTCTCTGCCTTCTTCTTGCGATTGAACAAGTTGGCAGCCTTCCGCATGCCGGCCAGATCGTACGCTGATGGCAGACTGCGGTAACCTCTTTCTCGACCGACCCAAGCGTATCGTTCACTTGCTGAATGCTGGACCTTGGTTCCGTGAAACCCCGCACGCGAAGCGAAAGCAGAAGGAAAGAGAACTGACTTCGAAGGTTACGCTTACAACTTGGATGAAGTTCTCTGGATGCTTGAGCGGCTGCCAGAACCAAGTCGCACCGTTGTCGCGGTCGCTGCATTTAGCGGACTGCGCGAATCAGAAATCCGCGGTCTACGGTGGACTGATTACGACGGCAAGTTCTTTCACGTTCGGACATCCATCTGGCGCACTCACGAGGGCGAAACTAAAACTCCAGAATCGAAAAACTCTGTCCCAGTTATCGCGCCACTGCGCTTGATCCTCGACGCTCATAAGCAACGAAACGGAACGAGCGAGTGGATCTTCGCTGGCGAGAAGAAGGGACGACCGCTGCATCTTGACAACCTGTGCCGCCGTGAGATGAAGCCGATCATTGGTGACCGTTGGCACGGCTGGCACGGCTTTCGCAGAGGACTGATGACTGTATTGTTTGACCTCGGAGTCGATCCAGAGATCGGCTCGAAGATTCTTCGCCACGCGGACAGCGCCGTCACTCGGAAGCACTATCTGATGTTAAAATCCAGAGCAGAAGGCAACGTGGCGATGAAGCGACTGGAGCGCATTGTTAGACGAAAGTTAGACAGGCAAGGCAGTCGAAAGCATAAAAGCCGCATAAACACTGTATAAGCCGACGTAGCTCAGTTGGTAGAGCAGCCGATTCGTAATCGGCAGGTCAGCGGTTCAAGTCCGCTCGTCGGCTCCATTCTTTCAAGCACTTGCGATCAGTTCACCGCGAACTGCTGCACAACTGCTGCACGAGCTATTTTTTCTTCCAGTTGCCTCATCGCGTCCGACACTACTCTCGGCACGGTCTTGATATAGCTCCTCTGCGTCGTGCTGACATCTTCGTGACGCAGGATTGCTTGGATCACCTTGTCCGGTACCCCGAGTTCATGAAGGTTCGTGGCTAGGCCCCGGCGATACGCATGCCAGCCTTTCCACTTCAGACCGTTTGCTTTGAGCACTGGCTTAATCACCCGGTCGGCTAGATTGTCGAGATCAAGTGCCCCGCCAATCGTGTTCGGAAATGTCCAGCCACTAGCGATTTCGGGCTTGATGGCGTCGAGGATGGCTCGCAGAGGTTCGATCATCGGCACAACTCCGGGGTCGTTTTCATCTTCATGTGTCTTGGTCTCGTCATTGAGATGAGTCCGCCACACAGAGCGTCGGATGTTGAGAACGTCCCCACCGTCATCTTCCCACCATTGTCCTCGGATTTCGCCCTCTCGAAGACCAGCGAAAGCCGCCACTCCGATCACGGCCCGGACAACATCCTGACTGATTTCGGGTGTATAAGGACCGACATCAGGATCGTACAGACAGAAAAAGAAAGGCTTGAAATCAATGAATACAACTGATCGTGTATTTGCTGAGGTCCTTAGCATGGTGCTCTGACCATGCCCGAAACCACACCCAACTCTACTGCTTCATCATCAGAAATTATCAAGGCGCTGGCTCTCCGTCACGGGCAGCATGACCGCATCTGCGTGGGCGTGTACCAGCGGAACGGCTACGGTGAATTCCATCTCCGCCAGAACTTCGTGGATGGGATAGATGCTGTGGCGCGGGTCATCGAAGATTATTATGTCCTCCCGGATGTGGGAGCCATCTGGTCCAATCTCCAGAAGCTCCAAGCCGGGGCAACGAGTCGAAGCAAGGAGACGGTAGAAGCGTACACGAACATCCTGATCGACATCGACCGTAGCGTCAAAACGGATGCTCAGAATAACAAGATCAATGCCACGGAAGCGGAGCGCGAGGTATTGCTCCGGACTGCCAATCGCATCGCGGCCTTCTTGCGGGAGGGGGAATACGGTTGGGGTCGGGGCGTTATCGCTGATTCAGGCAATGGCTTTCATCTGGAGTACGCCACGGCAGCATTTGATCCGAAGACAGGCAAGGACTTGTATAGCGCGGTCTTGGCTGTCCTCAAGGCCAAGTTTGAGGCTACGGATGTCAACTTGGAAATTGATCTCAGTGTGACCAACGAGACCCGTGTCATTACAGCAGGGGCGGACCTAACCAAGGTGCTCATCATCAGCAAGGTGAACGGGGTGGATGCGGAGGGCAATCCTTTTAGGCGTCCGTTCAACCTGACGGATGACTTGACGCTGCTGGAAAAGGCTCTCCGGGAAAATCCCGACATCGCGCTGGTGGCGCTTGATCCCATCGCCTCCTTCTGGGGCAAGAAAGACAGCAACAAAGACGATGACATGCGACCTGTAATGGAGTCGTTGAAAGAAAAGAGATGACGGCCAGACATAAGGTGGCATTGATCAGCATCCTGCACCTGAACAAGAAGACCGACCTGAAACCCACGCAACGGGTGGGGGGCGCTGGCAGCATTGCGAATGTCAGCCGATGCGTGTGGATGTTCTCCCAAGACCGGGAAGACAAGGACGAATACTACATGGCCAAGGGGAAAGGCAATTTGATTCCCCGTGGAGTCAAGGGCTTGAAATACACCACCATTGAAACCCCGATGACCTTCTCCAAGGGAAAACTGGGCACCACCTTCAAGGTGGATTGGCTGGGCGAGCATGAGATGAATGCCGACGAGGTGAGCCGGATGGAGAAGGATGTGGATAAGTGCGGCAATAGCCCCACCATGACCGACCAAATGAAATTGTGGCTGCGCGAGGAACTGGAAAAAGGCCCTCGGCTGGCTACGGAGATGTATGACTCAGGAGACATACGCTTTGGGGACGGCAAGCCCAAGGGCGACGAAGGCAAGAAAGATATAGGCAAGACCCTCAAGCGGGCACAGTTGGCTATTGGGGGGGCAGACGACCAAGCGCAGACCTTTCTACTGGTACCTGCCGGGGTATGGACCAAATCCAGAAGAAGAACCTCAGGGGACGGAAGACGCGCAAATCCCGGTGCAAGATGTGCTCTAAGACCCAGACATCAGGGCTGAGGGATCAGTATGGAGCCGAACTACGAAAACTCGACGGCGGCGGCGAAAGGCTGCTACTGGAATGAACCGCCTTTTTCAAACGAGAACGAACGGAATACACACAATTCGACCTTGCCAGACATTAACTTATTGTCGACAAAAAATGGTCTTGACTTTGGGGTCCACCTTACATCTCCTTGCCGATTCCCCTGCCTTCTTCGGACAACTTGTTGCCGTCGGCAAGGAACCGGCAGAGGCCTTCGATGCCGCCGGGGAAGTCTTCATAGCAATTGCCTAATCCGAGACCGACACCGCCACCCCAGCAGCCGTAGGTCTGTCGGTCGAAGGCTCCCACCCGCCCCTTTGCCGCAAACAGCGCCACCACGCATCCCCATCGGCCCTGCTTGAACCGCGTCGCCCCTTGCGGAGCTGCATCGGCCCATACGAGGGCGACCGCGTGTCTCCAGCCCTATCGCATCCGCCACCTTGCTATACATCCGCGCATAATTAAAGGGACATGTTGATCAACAAAAAGGGGTCAGGTAGGACCGAATCAGTTCGGGGTGGGACTGCATTTCGCCAAATACCCGCGTTAAGGTGGCGAGCAGGGCGTCAAC
>Ga0208937_1000402_pt1 | contig 35364 bp, 31 predicted proteins | sample June2015DPH_11_5_FD_184705 | JGI IMG/M metagenome (GOLD analysis project Ga0208937, IMG submission 184705) | Peatland microbial communities from SPRUCE experiment site at the Marcell Experimental Forest, Minnesota, USA - June2015DPH_11_40... | ecosystem: Environmental > Terrestrial > Soil >...
TGCACCACCCTCGGTGGTTAACCAATCCCCCGCGAACTGCGCCACCACTTGCCGTGAAAAATGTGCTTCAAACGGGAAGAGAGTCTCGCTACACTCTGTCATTGAAAAGGCCGCCTTTCCTGGGACTTTAACTACGCTCAGACAACGCAGTTATGCCCGAGAAAGCGGCCTTTTTCCACTTCTATTTAACGTTTTGTTCTTATCCCTTGTGAGATTTCCGGGCTAAGCCCTTCAGAATCCGAACTTGCAGCAAACCCCTCCTCCAACCCCTCCAGAATCAACACTTACAAAAGTGCAACAAAACAAGTGGCTTACAACCCACTTAGAATCAGCACTTACAGACGCCTCTGCCGTTAACTGTCCTAGATTCAACACTTACAAAAAATGCGGGGGTACACCCCGTCCCAAAACGGAACGCCCCTACGGCAGCACCGCCTTACCTTCCGCACCAGCCAGCACCAGCCCCGCTTCCTTGGCCAGCGTCGGCGCCACGTCCCGCATGTCTATCAAACCCAAATCCCGCCCCGCCGGAATCCCCGGTCCCACCACGAAAAACGCCGCTCGCAGCTCCGGCACGTCCGGCAGTTCCCCGTGCGTTCCCCCCGGTTTCACCTTTGCCACCACCGGCCCCGTCAGCGCAGCCCCCGTTCGCCAGCCAGGCTTCAAGCTCACGAAAAACGATGCATCCGGGTACCCGCCTCTTTTGTGCAACTCCTCCGCCTCCAGCACGCGGTCAATCCCGTTCGCCGGGTCCGCCGCGAGCTTCGCCAGCAATTCCCGCACTTCGCCCACCGTCTCCTTATCCTGCACATCCTTCAACACGATCGCCGCGGACCCTCCCGTCTGCCACGGCATCGCCCGCCAATCCGTGATCTTTCCTTCCCCATCGGCGGTAAACAGCTTCGCCTCCCGAAACGCCGCAAACAGATTCAACTGCTGGTCGTAATTCGCAAAGCCATGATCGGAAACCACCGCCACGATCGCGCGCCCCGGCGCCACGCGCTCCGCCGCCTCCCGCACCTTCCCGATAATTCCGTCCAGCCATTCCAGCGTCGCAACCGACTCCGCGCTGAATGGCCCTGTCTCGTGTTCGATGTGATCCAGCGCCGTCAAATGCAATGTCAGCAGGCCCGGCTTTTTCTTCTCCAAAATCCATACCGCATACTTGCCGCGCACCTCATCGCCCTCCGCGGACGCATCAATTCCTCCGCGGTATTCCCCAATCTCCGCTGCCGCTTCTTCCAGCAATCCACGCGTGGATACAGCGCGAATCAGCTTGGCATCCTCCGCGGTTCCCGCGCGCCAGAATTCCGGAATGTTCCAGGTGATTTTCGCGCCTACCGTCACCGGCCACTGGATGCTCGCCGTAGTTCGCCCCGCCTGTGCCGCCGCGTCCCATAGCGTCACAACGCGAATATCCTCGCTGTACCAATACCAGCTCTGATAGTTCTTCTGTAGCGGATCGAAAGTCGTGTTCGCTAGGATCCCGTGCGTCGCCGGCCACACTCCCGTCACCAATGTCGTGTGGCTCGGGTACGTCACCGTCGGCACCACGCCCGTGACACCTTCCGCGTACGCACCTTCTTTCAAAAATCGCCGCAAGTTCGGCACTTTCGCTCCGTGCGCGTCCGCTGCGGTCACGTAATCCGGCCTCAGCCCATCGATCGATATCATCACCAGAAGCGGGCTGGCCTTCTCCTGCGCCCGCAACATTCCCCCAACGAGAAGCATCTCTAGTATCAGAACCACCACTGCCCAGCTCCTGGTCGTCGTTTTGTAATTCATCTCTATCCCCTTCGTTTTCAGCCTGTGTGCTTTACGTCACCAACTAGCGTGTCCGAGCCGTTTCCTCTTCGGCCAATTTTGATGTAAAGTAAGCCCCTCGAATATTCCGCCCTGTACACTTACGTATTCATGTTGCTGGGTCGTGAATTTTTGTGTTTATTCCTACAGAATAGTGGATGGTACAAGTGAGTCAACCGAGTCCCGCTTCATTGAACGGCAATCCCCCCTATGCCACCATCGCCGCGACCGCTACCGCTGTCCCTCCTTTCTCCATCACCCGCGACGACATGAAGTACTACATGGGCCGCGTCTTTGATATCCCCGAACGCCGCCTCGAAGCCATGATGTCCATCGTTGATAATGCCCAGGTTCATCATCGCCACGCGATTTTCCCCATCGACTACACCATCGAGCCTCGCCCCCTGGCCCAAACCAACAATGAATACATCGATCACGCCGTCAAGCTCGGCCGCGAAGCCGCCGAAAAGTGCCTGGAACGCGCCGGCCTTCTCCCCACCGACATCGACCTGATCATCACCGTTTCCTGCACCGGCTTCATGATCCCTTCCCTGGACGCGCACCTCATTAATCTGATGGGCTTTCGCTCCAATGTCCGACGCATGCCTTTCACCGAACTCGGCTGCGCTGCCGGCGCCATGGCGCTTTCCCGCTCCGCCGATTATCTTCGCGCCAATCCCGGCGGCAATGTTCTCATCATTGCCGTGGAATTGCCCTCGCTCACGTTCCAGCGCAAGGATATCTCGCAAGCCAATCTGATTTCCTCCATCCTTTTCGGCGATGGCGCCGCCGCCGTGGTGGTTACCGGCCAGGAGAAGCCCGGCCCGCGCATCCTCGCCACCGAAACTTATACCTTCCCGGATTCCCTGGGCGCCATGGGCTTCGATCTCCGCGATTCCGGCTTCCACATTCTTCTCGCCAAGGACGTCCCAGAGATGATCGGCGCCAAAATCGAGAGTTTGGTCCACGATTTCCTGGCGCGTTGCGGCAGAGTCCAAAGCGACATCAAGGGTTGGATCCTCCATCCCGGCGGCGCGCGCCTTCTCGGCAACGTCGAGAAAGAACTCGGCCTCTGCAAGTGCGATACCCAGCCTTCCTGGGACATCCTCAAGAACGTCGGCAACCTTTCCAGCGCTACCATCCTCTTCATTCTTCAGGAGTGGCTTGAGAAACGCCCCCTCAAGACCGGCGAATATGCCTTGGCGGGCGCCTTTGGTCCGGGCTTCAGCGCCGAATTTTTGTTGCTGCAATGGAACTAAGTGTTATCGCTTTTCTCGTCCTCCTCGGCGCTGTCGCTGCCCTGCGCCTCGTGGAACTCCGCATTTCCCGCTGCCACCAGCGGGAAATGGTCGCCCGTGGCGCCGCCAAAGTGGATGATCCCCGCTTTCGCTGGATGGTGCTCCTGCACACCGCTGTTCTGATCGGTGCCGCCGTCGAAGTGGTGTTTCTTCACCGCCCTTTCTATCCCGTTCTCGCCGCAATCTGCTTCGTCATTTTCCTGGCCGCCAATCTCGTCCGCTGGTGGGTCATCCGCACACTCGGCGATCATTGGAATGTTCAGGTCGTGAACTCCATCAGCCTCGGCGTCGTCACCTCTGGCCCGTTCCGTTACGTTCGCCACCCCAACTACGCCGCTGTCTTCGTGGAAATGCTGGTTCTCCCGCTCATCCACTCCGCCTGGATCACCGCGCTTGCCGGTTCGCTCGCCCATATTCTGGTGCTTTCCCAGCGCCTCGCCACCGAAGAGCGCGTGCTCTTTGCCGATGCGCAGTACCGCGCCGCAATGTCGGACAAACCTCGTTTTGTGCCGGGATTGTTCTGAAGGGTTTTCGATGATGCGCTACCTCTACGCACTCCTGACGGCTGCCGGACTCACTTTCACTCTGGTCGCTCCCCCATCTTTCGCGCAAGCCGCCCCGACGCAGCCTCCCGACACGCCCGCGTTCTCGTCCGTCCCCAAACTGGAATCTGGTTTTCACGACCTCTACGTACAGGAATTTCCTGAAGCGCGCGAAATCTTTGAAAAATGGGCCAACGATCATCCCGATGAGCCTTTCGGCCAGGTCGCCATTGCTGCCAGCTATCTCTTCGAGGAGTTTTATCTCCAGCACGTTCTCACCAGCGACTATTTCCTCAATGACAAGCGCTTCCTCGGTGGCATTACCGGCACGCCTGACCCCGGCCGCATCCAGGGTTTTCAATCTGCCGTTGCCAGGGCCCGCGCACTCGCCTTTCAGCGTCTCAAAAGAAATCCGCGCGATCCTGAAGGTCTGTATGTCCTTACGCTTGCCGCCGGCATGGAATCCGACGCCTACAGCATGCTCCTGAAAAAACACTACGACGCGTTGAAGCGCCTCAAAGAAGCAAACATCAACGCCGAACTCCTCCTCCAGCAGCGCCCTGACGCCTACGACGCCTATGTCGCTCTCGGCTGCGCCAACTACATCATCGGCTCGCTGCCCGGGTCGGCGCGCTTCATGCTTTGGTTCGGCGGCATTCACGGCGACAAACAACTCGGCATGCAGCAGGTGCAGAAAACCGTCGATGGCGGCCGCTACCTGAAGCCCTTCGCCCAAATCCTTCTGGCGCTCTCCGCGCGCCGCGAAAAACAGGATGCTCTCGCTCAAAAACTCCTGAAAGACCTCACCGAAGAATTCCCCGGCAATCCCGTCTACATCGCGGAATACGAGAAGGCCCTGGGCCGTCCCATCCCTGCCTACATCGGCCCGGCCCAATAGAATTACCCGCGGTCACACTTCCCGCGTCTCTGTCGCGCTGGATTCGCTCATACGAGCGCTTTCATCACGCTGCCGACGGCTCGCCTTTTGGAGTCCTTCACTCTAGTTCGCATCTCGTCGTCCGTCGAACAAAACTGGACCGCAGCTTCCCCTGCCGCCTGCTACGCCGATGAGCAACGCCAATCCCCGCTAACAAACTGAGTGATTTTCAGCCACTGCCGTAGGTGTTTGCGTTTTTCCACCCATGCGCACGTCTGTTCTCTCTCTGAGAAACACTCATCCATCCTGTTTTCAGTCCCTTAGCCCAACTCCCTTTTGGCGAATCAACTGCTTTCTTCTCCGCAAGGGATTTTTCTCTTTGTGTCCTTTTCCCTCTGGCGTTGAGAGGCGGTCATGTTGCTGAAGGAAGCGTACTTGGACCAGGTGGTTGGGGAAGTCGAGGATTTGGCGGCCCGTGTGGCGCAGCTTAAGGGGCGATTCGCCAAGCAAAAGGTCAGCGTCAAGCTTGAGCATTACTGGGAACTCGAATACGTACGCACGAGCTTTGCAGAGTTCAAGCGGCGCATTGCGGACCTTGAGGATGCCGACGACGCCCAGTTGGCAAAATTTCAAGAGGCCGTCGAAGTGGCCTGGAAGGATTTGATTCACGCCGTGGATACGCTCCTGGCTGCGCTTCCCTGAAGCGTGGGTGTTCATCCGCCCCGCGCTCATGACCCCGTCGAGGGCGTCATGAAGAAAACAGGTAAAGCCGGACTGGACCATCTCTCGATGATGGATAAGGCGAGCAGGTGCATGGCCGCAGGTCGTGCAGTCCTGGCTGCAAAGCGGGAAGCCAGCAGAGAGGCGTTCATTCCACGGCGTTATTGCGGATAGCGGGAAACCGCTACCGCGCCCGACGGCGGGGTGGGACCAGGTCCCCACCCCGCCTCTTTTTTACGCGAGTTTCCCAGTCATCGCAGGGCTCTCTCCGCCCGAGTTGCCGCTGCGTCTGCTCTGTAGCCCTGATACAATTTCGTTCCGAAAGGTGGTGCCGCATGTTTCAGCCCGATCTCCTCAAAGGCCGCGCCATCTTTTTGACCGGCGGCGGCACGGGCCTCGGCCGCTCCATGGCCCTGCACTTCGCCAAGCTCGGAGCGCGCCTGTTCCTCATCGGGCGCCGCGAAGAGCCTCTTAAAAAGACTTGCGAAGAGATCCACCGCGATGGCGGCGCGGCCGCTTACACCGCGTGCGACGTCCGGGACTACGACGCCGTCGAAACCGCTATGACCACCGCCGAGAATCACTGGGGCGAAATCGATACGTTGGTCAACAACGCCGCCGGAAACTTCATGGCGCGCACGGAAACGTTGTCGCCGAATGCCTTCCAAGCGGTTGTTAGCATCGTCCTCAACGGCACTTTTCATTGCACCCAGGCCTTCGCCAGACGGCGTATCGCGAAAAAACTCGGCGGCAATGTCCTGAACATCTCCACGACCTACGCCGCGGCCAATTGCGGCTCGGGCTATGTTGTGCCCTCGGCCTGCGCCAAGGCGGGCGTGTTGGCGATGACCGCCTCGCTCGCGGTGGAATGGGCCAAATATCACATCCGTGTGAATGCCATCGCGCCCGGACCGTTTCCCACCGAAGGCGCGTGGTCGCGGCTGATGCCTTCGCAGCAGTTTGAGGAGTACGCCCTCAACAAGCATCCGATGAAGCGGTTCGGCAAACACGACGAACTCACCAATCTCGCCGCCTTCCTTATCAGCGACATGGCCGAATATATCAATGGCGAATGTGTAGTGATTGACGGCGGGCAGTGGCTGCGCGGCGCGGGCGAATTCAACGATTTGGCGATGATCCCCGATGCCGCCTGGGAGCAGCTCGAAGCCGCACGCCCCAAGAAGTAGCACTGCGCCCTAAGGATCGCCAGCGTTCTTGAACTATGGTGCTCCGGATGCAACCCCGGTTGTCATACGAGCGTATGACGTTTTGTCAATCGATAGACATATTGACATACGCGCTTGTGCCGATATACTAAGGCTAGGAGTTTGTTATGGATACGGTAAAAGTTTCGCCTAAATTTCAAGTAGTGATCCCAAAGAAGATTCGCGAAGCCCTCGAGATCAAACCGGGGGAGGAATTACAGATATACGTCCTAGACAAGTCAGTCCGCCTCCAACGTCCCCGCTCCATCAAGGAACTCCGCGGCATCGCCAAAGGGATGGTGTGGAAGGACGAAGACCGTGATCACACCGAGCGTTTTTGATCGGGTTGTAGTCGATTCTTCCGGTTGGGTCGAGTATATGGGCGATGGGGCAAAAGCAAGCTCCTTTGCCTCTTATCTGCAATCCCCGGAGAATCTTCTTCTTCCCTCGATCATCGTCTACGAAGTCTACAAGAAGCTCGTTCGCGAGCAGGGCCAGCACATGGCAGAAATCTTCTTGTCGCAAGCGTTTGGTTTCCGAGATAGGTTAATCGATCTGACTTTGGAGCTCTCGGTTCTGGCCTCGCGAACGAGTCTTGAGACTCGATTGCCCATGGCCGATGCGATCATTTATGCTACGGCGCAACATCACCGGGCTCAGTTGATCACGTCGGATTCGCACTTCGCCAATTTGTCCGGCGTCACGTTGGTCTAGTTCCTAACGCGGCGGCTTGACCCTGTCCTCACCCGCCGATACTCTAGTTAATTACATTTCTGGCAGATGTTCTGCAGGTTAGGAAGACTCATCATGGAACAGATCCACGTAACGCTTCCCGATGGCAGCGTCAAAGACGTTCCCAAAGGCAGCACGCCCATCGACATCGCCAAGTCCATCTCGCCGCGCCTTGCGGACGCCGCGCTCGTGGCCAAGGTGTACGCAACCGGCGGTAACGGCGCAAAGGAAAAGACCGGCATTTTTTCCAACTCCGTGGAACCTGCGGAAGACGGCAGCCTGCTCTTCGATCTGCGCCGTCCCCTCGAGCAGGACGTCAAACTGCAGATTCTCACGGAGAAAGATCCCGACGCCCTGTACGTCTTCCGGCATTCCGCGGCGCACCTTATGGCCGCCGCAGTGACCGAGCTCTACCCCGATGTGAAGCTGGGTATTGGTCCCCCTGTCGACAACGGCTTTTTCTACGAATTCCTGCGCGAGCAACCCTTCACTCCGGAAGACCTGGAGAAAATCGAAAAGAAGATGCACGCGTTGGCCGCTCAGGACCTGAAAAACGAGCGCAAGTTGCTCCCAAAAGCCGAAGCCCTGAAGCTCTATCAGGATTCCAAGCAGCTCTTCAAGTGCGAGCTCATCGAAGAAAAGGCCGACGAGCCGATGGTTTCCTTCTACACCACCGGCCAATTCATTGATTTCTGCCGCGGCCCGCATATCCCCTCCACCAAGCGGATTCAGGCCTTCAAGCTGATGAGCGTTGCGGGGGCCTACTGGAAAGGCCAGGAAGGGAATCCGCAGCTCCAGCGCATCTACGCAGCGGCGTTCTACTCGCAGAAGGAGCTGGATGAGTACCTGCACCGGCTCGAAGAAGCCAAGCGCCGCGATCACCGCAAACTCGGCGCCGAACTCGATCTTTTCAGCATTCAGGAAGAAGCCGGGCCGGGCCTGATTTTCTGGCACCCCAAGGGCGGATTGATTCGCACCCTGATGGAGAATTGGCTGCGCGAGGAGTTGCTCAAGCGCGGCTACGACCTTGTCTTCACCCCGCACATCATGCGCCTCGACCTTTGGAAGACCTCTGGCCATACCAATTTCTACAAGGAAAACATGTTCGGCGCCGTGGAGGTCGAGAAGGCCGATTACCAGTTGAAGCCCATGAATTGTCCCGGCCACATCCTGATCTACAAATCGAAGCTGCGCAGCTATCGCGATTTGCCGGTGCGCCTGGCGGAACTCGGCACCGTCTATCGCTACGAGCGCAGCGGCGTTCTGCACGGCCTGCTCCGCGTCCGCGGCTTCACCCAGGACGATGCGCACATCTTCTGCACGCCGCAGCAGATTGAAGCCGAAGCGGAAGCTTGCGTCGATTTCGCCTTTGCGGTGATGAAGAATTTCGGCTTCGACAAATTCGAGGTGGAACTTTCCGATTGGGATCCCAAGCATCCGGAAAGCTACGCGGGCAAGCCCGAAGACTGGCAGCGCGCCACCAGCGCACTGGCCAGCACAATGGCGCGGATGAAGATTCCGTACAAGCTTATGGAGGGGGAAGCGGCGTTTTACGGCCCGAAGATCGACGTGAAGCTGATTGACGCTATCGGGCGTTCCTGGCAGCTCACCACCGTGCAGTTCGATTTCAACCTGCCTGCGCGGTTCGGCCTCGAGTACGTCGGCGAAGACGGCGCGCGCCACCAGCCCCTGATGGTGCACCGCGCCCTGCTCGGCTCGGTCGAGCGCTTCTTCGGCATCCTCATCGAACATTACGCCGGGGCCTTCCCACTGTGGCTCGCTCCCGTGCAAGTTCAGATCTGCCCGGTCAGTGAAAAGGTGCAGGATTACGCCAAACACATCCACGAAACGCTGAAAAACCACGGCATCCGCGTGCATCTCGATGACCGCAACGAAAAACTGCCCGCGAAGATCCGCGATGCCCAGCTCCAGAAAATCCCTTACATGCTGGTCGTCGGCCCCAGGGAAGCCGAAGCCGGCGCCGTCAGCGTCCGCCACCGCAGCAAGGGCGACCTCGGCCCGCGTCCCATCGCCGACCTCGTCGCCGCCTTGCAGCAGGAAATCGAGAAAAGAACCATCCAGTAGCCGACAGCGGCGAGCCTGAGGGCATTCCTATCTTGTACGCTTCGCGTGGCGTGATATACTGTACAACCTGTCCCGAACTGGCTGAGGCCTCAGGGGATTGGGTGTCAAAACGGGGTGTGACCCGGTTCGCCGGGTGCCTTTAGTATGCCAAGGGGGATTTATCGCTGAGCGGAATTTCCGGCAAGTAGATCGTATCCGCATCAATGAACGGATACGAGCGCGCGAAGTCCGGGTTATTGATGAAGAAGGTGGCCAGCTTGGAGTAATGCAACCGTTCGAGGCCGTGCGCATGGCCCGCGAACGTGGATTGGACCTGGTGGAAATCTCGCCCACCGCCGATCCACCGGTCTGCAAGATCACGGACTACGGCAAGTTTCTCTATCAACAGAGCAAGAAGGCCCACGAGCAGCGCAAGAGCAGCCGCGGTTCGCAGTTGAAGGAAGTGAAGTTTCGTCCGGCAACCGCGGAACACGATTATCAGGTGCGCAAGAATCAGATTATCCGGTTCCTCGGGGAAGGCCACAAAGTTCGCGCCATGATTTTTCATCGTGGCCGTGAAATGGCGCACCAGGAAGTAGGACGCGCCAAGATGACCCGGCTCCTGGGCGAAATCGGCGAACACTGCCAGATCGAAACGATGCCCCGCATGGAAGGTAACGTTCTGGTGGCGTTGCTGGCGCCGAAAAAAGGTGCGGGCGTGCCAACGCGCAGCACCACGCCGGCACAACCGAACGCCTAGCGGTATCACGCGGGATTGATTGTTTTCGCCGGAAGCACTTCGGCTGGAGATTTCAGATGCAGGAGCCGGGTATGTGCGGCCCGCATCAACGCACGGAGAGGATTCAAAGCAATGCCACGCAATTCGCTGAAGCCTAAGAAAAAATTGAAGACGCATCGCGGCGCGCACAAGCGCTTCAAAATCACCGCAAACGGCAAGATCCTGCGCATGCACTCCGGCAAGCGCCACCTGCTCGGCACCAAGGCGGCCAAGCGCATGCGCAAGCTGAAGAAGCTCACGCAGGTGGATAAGACCGACGTGGCCGCCGTGCGGCAGATGCTGCCCTACGGGGCGTGAGACGCGCAGCGGCGCAAAGGTTTTTGTAGTGGCCAATCTTTAGACTGGCGCTTTCCGAGGGAAAGCCTGCTGATCTGCAAATCAGCCGCTACATTCGAGATTGCGGAGCTAACATTCCGCAACAACCTGCCAGGCAGCGCTACGCGGGTGCCTGCCGGCCGTTAGATCCCGCAATGCGGGATCGTAGCGCTGGTCTTCAAGACCGCCGCTGATCGTTGCCGGGTTCGCCCGGCCAACGAATCCCACTGGAAACAAACCCGTTGCGTGAAGCGCCTCACCGCGTTTCGCCGCAACCTGTTTTGTTTCCATAAAAATCTGTAGCTCAGGCCTTCAGGCCTGAGGGTTTTCCCGGCAACGAGCGAAAATCCTCACCCCTGGGAGGGTGAGATACATAAGGAATGAAGGAGAAAACCCATGCCACGCGTAAAACGCGGCACAAAGCGCCGGGCTCGGCGTAAGAAGTATCTCAGGAGGACTAAGGGCTTCTTCCTGACCAAGAGCAAGCTCTACCAGTCCGCACAGGAAGCGGCCAATCGCGCCGATCGTTATGCCAAGCGCGACCGCCGCGTGAAGAAACGGCAGTACCGCCGGTTGTGGATTCAGCGCGTCGGCGCGGCTGCCCGCCTGAATGGCATCACCTACGGCCAGCTCATCCACGGACTGAAAGCCGCGGGCATCACTCTGGACCGCAAGGTTCTGGCAGACATCGCGGTGAAGGACGCCGCCGGATTCACACAGCTCGTGGAAAAGGCCAAGGCCTTCGCGCCTAAGCCCGCTGCTAAGAAGGCGTAGCAAAGCGCACCGTCATTCCGAACGGAGTCCTCGAAGTGAGGAATCTCTCTTCCGAGCGTCGCGACTCGGGCCCCTCGAGGCGTAGAATTCTTCCCGTAGGGCACGATATATCGTGCCCTACGGTGTAATCTAGCTGGCAACTATGCCAACCGTGGACAATCCGGCAGGAAAAACACTGGCTGAACTTGGCGCGGCTTCACCGGACGAAGTTGCGCAGCTCTTCTCTGAAGTGCGCGCTCTTTTTGATAACCAGGCGGCGAAGCAGCTCGATCCCGCAACCTGGGAGGCACTCAAACAGGTTTGGACGGGAAGAAAATCCGGCGTCCTCACCCTCATCACCGACAATTGGCTGAAGCCGGCGACCCCGGAACTCAAGCGCGCGGTGGGCCAGGAACTCAACAAGCTCAAAGCCCAGGTTGAGTCCACGCTCGAAGCGCGCAAACGCGATGTCGAGTCTCTTGCGGAACATGCGGCGAGCGCCAAGGACCGCGCGGATCTCTCCCTCCCCGGCGTACTCCGCCCCGTCGGCACGCATCACCTGATTCGCCAGGTGTTTCAGGAAATCGAGGACATTTTCTTTTCCATCGGCTTCTCCGTTGTCGAGGGGCCAGAGATTGAGACGCCCTACTACAACTTCGAGGCACTCAACATCCCGGAATTTCATCCCGTGCGCGACGACATGGACACCTTCTACTTGGAACTTCCGAAGGGGGCACCGGGTCCGCTGCTCCTGCGAACGCACACTTCGCCCGTGCAGATTCGCACCATGGAGAAGCGCCAGCCGCCGGTGCGGGTCATCGTGCCGGGCAAGGTCTATCGCCGCGATAATCCGGACGCGACCCACTCCTTTATGTTCCATCAGATCGAAGGCCTCGCCGTCGATTCAGACATCACCTTCTGCGATTTCACCGGTACCATCGACTATTTCGTGAAGCAGTTTTTCGGCGAAAGCGTGAAGACGCGTTTCCGTCCCAGCTATTTCCCGTTCACCGAGCCTTCCGTGGAATTCGACGTTTCCTGCGTCTTCTGCGGCGGCAGCGGCACGGCCAAGTCCGGCGGCACCTGCGGCAAGTGCAAGGGCTCGCGCTGGATCGAGTTGTTCGGCGCGGGCATGGTTGATCCCGCCGTCTACGGCTTCGTGAACTACGATCCCAAAAAAGTAAGCGGCTTCGCGTTTGGCATCGGCATCGACCGGTTGGCCATGCTCAAGTACGGCATTGATGATATTCAGGCATTCTTCCAGAACGACGTGCGCTTCCTGCGCCAGTTTCCGTAATCGAGGAAGAATGCGCTGATGTCGCACTACTGTCATCCCGAGCGGAGCGCCGACGCCTTCTGTCGGCGCGGAGTCGAGGGATCTCTCTTCGATTTCAACCGCTCCAAGAACGCATTTGTGAGACCTATGACCTTTGCCGACGCCAAACAGCGCTTCTCGAATCGCGTTACTGATTACGCCTGCTACCGCCCGAGCTACCCCTCCGGCGTCGTGCAGTTGCTTCGCGAGGAGTGCGGCCTGCGGCCCGAGCACGTCATTGCCGACATTGGCTCCGGCACGGGGTTGCTCTCCAAACTTTTTCTCGACTATGGCAACCGTGTTTGCGGCGTGGAACCCAATCCCGAAATGCGCGCTGTGGGCGAAGCGTTCCTTCGACAATATGCGAATTTCCATAGCGTGAGCGGCTCCGCGGAAGCCACAACTCTCGCCGCGCACAGCGTCGAGTTCATCACTGCAGGGCAAGCCTTCCACTGGTTCCAGCCTGTCGCGGCCCGCGCGGAATTTCAGCGTATCCTCAAGCCCGGCGGCTGGATTGTGATCGCCTGGAATGACCGCCGCATGGACGAAACTCCTTTCGCACGCGAGTACGAAGCATTGCTGCAACGCTTCGGTACTGACTACAAAAGCGTCCGCGATGCCTACCCGGAGGCGCAGACCATTCACGAATTCCTCAACGACGGCGGCCTTGGCACGCGAGATTTGCCCAATCACCAGATTTTCGATTGGGAAGGACTAAGCGGGCGCTTGGGGAGCAGTTCCTACGCGCCCAAGGAAGATCATCCAAATTTCGCGCCCATGATGGCGGAGTTGCGGCGCCTTTTCACCGCAAATCAACGTGATGGCTGCGTTCGTATGGACTACTTCACACGAGTTTATTTCGGGCAGTTCGACAGGAACTAGCGCATGAAAGTTGCTTACAACTGGTTGAAAGAGTTTGTAGACCTGAGCGTTCCTGCGGAAGAGATTGCCTCGCGCCTGGCGTTCTCCGGCACCAACATCGCGGGCATCGAAAACGGGGCGCACGGCGCCGTGATTGACGCTGAAATCTCCTCCAACCGGCCTGACTGCTTGGGTATGCTCGGCATCGCGCGGGAAATCTCCGCGATTTATCGCCTGCCGCTGAAGCCCGTCGCGCCCAAGCCTGCGGAAAGCACCTCAGCGAAGGCCAGCGGCGCTGTACGCGTGAAGATCGAGGCGCCGGAACTTTGCGGGCGCTTCACTGCGCGCGTGGTGCGAGGAGTTAAGATCCAGCCCTCGCCAGCCTGGCTGAAGAATCGCCTGGAAGCCGCGGGCGTGGCCAGCATCAACAACGTCGTGGATATTTCCAATTACGTGCTGCTAGAGTTGGGACATCCGCTGCACACCTTCGATTACGACTTGCTGCGGAATCACAGCATCGTCGTGCGGCGCGCCAAAGCCGGCGAAAAGTTGAAGACGCTCGATGGCATTGAGCGCACCCTCGACCCCGGAATTCCCCTGGTGTGCGATACGGATGGCGCCCGCGCCGTGGGCATCGGCGGCATCATGGGTGGTGGCGAAACGGAAATTTCGTTTTCCACGAAAAACGTGCTGATCGAGTGCGCCTGGTTTGATCCCATCGCCATTCGCCGCGCCACCCGCTTTTTGAAACTCCACACCGAGGCCAGCACGCGCTTCGGCCGGGGCGCCGATCCGGAAATGGCGGAAACGGCTTCGCGGCGCTGCGCGGAATTGATTTTGCAGCTTGCCGGCGGCGAACTGCTCGCCGGAGTTATAGACGTGTACCCGGGAAAGCGCGCCGCAAAAAAGATCACACTGACGCGCGCGGAATTCCTGCGCGTGATGGGCGCGGACGTACCCGACAAGGACCTTGAGGCCATTCTCAGCGCGCTGGGCTTTGCCCCGGTTCGCGTCGACGACAATCGCGGCGCGGCGAATTCCCTCTTGGCCGCTTGGGAGTGCACGCAGCCCTCCTGGCGCGCGGACGCCGAGCGCGAAATTGACTTAGTGGAAGAAGTTGCGCGCGTCTATGGTCTGGACAACTTCCCGCCGCGTTTGCCGGTAGCCCGAATCGCCGCGGCGCGTTTGCCGCATCACGAAGCGGAGACCCGCTTGCGCGAGCGCCTGATCGGGCTCGGGTATCACGAAATCATTACCATCCCGCACGTGGCGGAGGAGCGCAACGACTTGTTCCGTCCGCCGGACGCGCAGGTGGCAAAACTTGCGAATCCTCTTTCCGAGGAAGCGGGCGTGCTGAAGTCCACCGGCCTCGTGACCCTGGCCGGAGCCATCGAGTGGAACTTAAATCACGGGCAGCGCAACATTCGATTGTTTGAGATTGGGCGGCAGTATCGCCTCGTGGACGGCAAGCCGGTGGAGACGCGCGTCCTCACCGTTGGTGCCACCGGCGCGGCTCGCGAACAAGGTTTGTACGATGCCGCGCGCGAATACAATTTCGCTGATCTGAAGGGCGATCTCGACGCCATCGGCGCCCTTTCCGGCGGCTTCCGCTGGGAAGACGGCGGCCCGGAGTGGCTGAACGCCGCGAAACGCGGCACGTTGCGCCTGGGCCAGGAAGGCAATCAACCGATTGGCGCCGCGGGGCTACTGGCGAAGCGCGTCGCCGACAAATTCAAATTCCGGCAGGATGTGTTTCTCGCCGAACTCGATCTGGGCGCGGTCGATTGCATGTTCTACGGCGTGAAAAACAACCGGCGGTACGAGCCTTTGCCGCGCTTTCCCGGTGTCGAGCGCGATTTTTCGGTGTTCCTCGAGGATGGCCAGTCTTTCGCCGAAGTAAAAAAAGCGATCGAAGCGCTGGGTATTCCTGAAGTGACCTCCGTTGCGGCGGCCGATCTTTTCCGCGGGAAGAATGTGCCGGCGGGAAAATACTCGCTGCTGGTGCGCGTCACGTTCCAGAGCCGCGAAGCCACGCTGACCGAAGCGCAGATCAATGATTTCTCCGGCCGTATCGTCAGCGCGCTGGAAAAAACTCTCGGCGCCTCCCTGCGCGCGGCCTAGTGTGCCGTCCCAGAAATTCGTGCGCTATCTTTATAGGGGGTCAGGGCTTCAGCCCTGACAAGAGCCATTGCAAAGAAAAGGGCTTTAGCCCCTGCGGCCAGTTTCGACTATTCCCGCGAACTTGCGAGACAACACACTAGCCGGAACAACACTACTCCGTTTGTTTCAGTGCGCGCTCGACGAGCGTAAGGCAACGCTCCGCTTGTTCCTTCAGCAACTCTTCGTGTACGCCCTTTTCCTTGCGACTGCTGTGCAACTCGTCGGCGATGGCCAGCGCCGTAAGCACTGCCGCCTTCTGCGTATCCACTGTCGAAGTCATCCCGGTGATGGCCTGCATCTTGGCATCCACGTAGGCGGCGAGTTGCTGGACATAGGCTTCTTCCAGCTCGCCGACAATGGTGTAACTCTGCCCGTAAATCTGAACTTTAACGCCTCGGCTCATGGCTCTTTCTCTTTCACTGCGACCACGAAGTGGGGTTGCGGTCCCAACGGTGCCCGCGAAGCTTTTTGTGTAAATCGGGGGACAACGGGCCCGCGGCGCTCGCCGCGCAGTTGGCCTCCACATTTTTGAGCTTGCGCATCCCCGGGATCATAGTGCTGACGTCCGGATTCGTCAGGATGAAGCGCAACGCCAGCTCCGCCATCGTGGACCCCGCGGGAACCAGCGGGCGCAGCGCCTCCGCGTGGGCCACGCTCGCTTTCAGATTCTCCGGCACAAAGTAAGAGTTACGCCAATCGCCCGCGGGCCACTTGGAATCCAGCGTGAGCGTTCCCGTCAGCGTGCCTTCATCGAAGGGCACACGCGCGATCACCGCGACATCCTTCATCCGGCAAATGGGGAAGAGGCCGTCCTCGGGATTCTGGTCGAAAATGTTGTAGATGGTCTGCATCGCATCGGCGTGGCGTTCCAGAACCGCGCGAATCCCGTTGCAGGGCTCCCAGCGATTGACGCTGATTCCGCACGCGCGCACTTTGCCGCTCTTTTTCATGTTTTCGATGGAACGCGGCAGGCGCTCGTCGTTCAGCCAGCGGTCTTCCCAGGTGTGGAATTGCATGAGGTCGATCGTCTCGACGCCAAGATTCTTGAGGCTTTTCTCGACGAACTCTTCGACGTAGTCCGGCGCGTAGCAATCGTCGAGCGTGAATTCGCGCCGGCTGGGCCATTTCTGGTTTTTTGGCGGAATCTTCGTCGCCACGTAGAGATGCTTGTCCGGCCCGCCGACGCTGGAATCATTTTTGTAGTGCGCGATCACTTTGGCAAGGATCTGCTCGCTCTTGCCCGCACCGTAGGCCCACGCGGTGTCGAAGAAATTGCAGCCGAGCTCGATCGCGCGGTGCAGTGAAGCGAGCGTCTCCGCGTCGTCGGAGCCGGTCCAACCGGCCAAGCCCCACATGCCATAGCCAATTTCGCTGACCTGCCAACCGGTGTGGCCAAAGCGGCGGTATTTCATGGGATCTCCCGTGCGTCCGAAGGACATTGTAGCGAAGTTAAGACGCGAATGGCGCGCGTGGTGATTCATTGGGGTCAGCGAGGGGATTTCCTGACAGGGGCGGGAAACAGCGCGCCGTAGAATATATAGAAACTCTGGATTTGAGGAGAAAAGCACAGACGGAAGCGTTTGCGGACGCAAGTAAGGATGCGAAACCCCGCCGGGCCATGTTTTTGCGAATTTCCTGGATGGGAGGAAAAGAGGCATGCGACCTGGGAAGCTGTGCATGGCAGTCCTCTTGGCTTCGATGGTGCCCTGGGCGGTGAAAAGCGGCAGCGGCGCGGTCACCGGCAAAGTCACCTTCGTGGGCACACCGGCGAAGGCCGAACCCATTGACATGTCGAAGGACCCCGCGTGCGTGAAGTTGCACGCCAAGCCGTTGCTGACCGAAAAAGTGGTCACCGGCTCGGGCAACACTCTCGGAAATGTCGTTGTGTACATCTCCTCCGGCGCAGATGACGCACCCGCGGAAGGGATGAGCGAAGCGCACTTTGACCAGCAGGGTTGCCGCTACACCACGCACGTTTTGGCGGTGCGCGCTGGCCAGTCCATCCGCATTTCCAATAGCGATCCGCTCTCGCACAGTATTCATCCGCTCGCGAAGATCAATCGCGAATGGAACCGCATCCAGCCCGCACAGACCCCCGCGTTCTCGTACGCTTATGACAAGGAAGAATTCATCCCCGTCAAATGCAACATCCATCCGTGGATGCTGGGTTACTTTGCGGTATTGAAGACCAGCCACTTCGCCGTGACGAGTGAAGATGGCACGTACACCCTGCCGCAACTACCCCCGGGGAAGTACACCGTCACCGCCTGGCACGAACTCTATGGCACGCAGAGCCGCGAGGTCACTATCACTGGCAGCGAACCGCAGATCGTCAATTTCCTCTTTTACGCAAAGCCCTGAGTCGCGCCTCGGACAAGGCCTGCGGGAGGCGCTTGTATGGCGCAGCCAAGCAGTGGGAGCGGCGTCGGCTCCGATTGCCGCTTGCTTTGTGGTTTGCCGCTGGGAACGCTATTCTCCTGAATGGCGTTTCGCCCCCTGCCAATCGGGAGATCGGCGTTCCCGGGGAAAATACGAGGGTGGGAGGAGGTAGGCCTACGCGCGGGAGTAGGGGTAAGTTGGACGTGCGCGGGGAGTGGGAGGATAATACCGGGTGGAGCGGTACTTCGAGGCAGGTGAGGACGCGAACGCCGTATGAACCGTAATGAATCTCTGGGGTGCTGCGGATAGCCAGCTTGTGTGCACGGCCTGTCCCGCTGGCGGGTTCCCTCCCGGACCCGCGAGCGGGGCAGGAAAGCCTAATGGTTGGCTCGTGGCGCCCACTTATTTCAGAGGTTCACGGCCTAGCTTCCCACGGCTGAGCGGTTCGCTCCGTTTCAGTTTACAGTGGTCAGTTTTAAGTAAGGAACGAGAGTGTACAACCACGGATTCTAGCGGAATGAATGTGGGGTCAGTTCTCAGTGAGGATCAGCGAATTGAACGATAGAAGTTGGTTACTGGGGGGCAGCGCGCGCTTGCGCTTCCGAAACGGAAAACTCAGAACTGAGGACCGCTAACCTACCTCATGCGCATTCTTTTCATAGGGGACATTGTGGGCTCGCCCGGACGGCAAATCGTCCATGACCGTCTGGCTGACCTGGTCGAGCAGCGCCAGATTGACCTGGCGATTGCGAACGGGGAGAACTCCGCCTCGGGATTTGGGATCACGCCGCGCCTCGCTGAGGGCCTGCTCCAGAATGGCATCGAAGTCCTGACCGGCGGAAACCACAGTTGGGATCGCAAGGAAATCCTGGAGTACATGCCGCACCAGCCGCGACTCTTGCGCCCGGCGAATTTCCCGGAAGGGAATCCGGGCACGGGCCTGTATGTGGGCACGGCAAAGAATGGCGTGAAATTCGCGGTGCTGAACCTGCAAGGGCGGATCTTTCTGCCGGCGATCGATGACCCGTTCCGTAAAGCCGACAGTGCGCTGGGGAAACTCCCCGCGGAGGTGGCTTTCGTCCTGGTGGACATGCACGCGGAAACCACCAGCGAGAAAGTGGCGATGGGTTGGTATCTCGACGGCCGGGTCACCGCGGTCATTGGCACGCACACGCATGTAGCCACCGCGGACGAGCGCGTCCTGCCGAATGGCACCGCCTACATTACTGACGTTGGTATGACGGGGCCGCACGACGGGGTGATTGGCATGGACCGCACAGGGATTCTGAAGAAGTTTCTGGACGCAATGCCAGCGCGCTTTGAAGTGGCGGCGGGCGACATCCAGTTGAATGCGGTGTTGCTCGAAACGGATGATGCCGGGCCGCGCAATGAGGCGGGGCGCCTGCGCGCGAAGTCCATCGAACGCGTGCGCCTGCGCATCGACTAGGCCAAGTTATTGTCACCTTAGCGGCCTACGGGCCATCGCAAGACATCTGAGGGGCCCCTCTGGTGCTGCGGGAGAGGCAACCACAGCGGTCTGGCTGCAATCTGAAAGATCATGCATAGAAATACGGGAAAATTCGTGGCGTGCGTCGCGGGGTTGTGCCTCGCCAGCGTCCTGGTGGCCGTCGCTTCCCAGGTGGACGACCAACTGACCGCCCGCAAGCGCGTTTTCAAGCCCATCGGGCCGGGTCTGCGTACCGTGAAGCGCGGCCAGGACGGGAAATACTACGTGCTGGCGTCGCCCAGCGTGGGCGTGGCGATTTTTGATGACAAGGAGAAGCAATTGACCGTGATCGGGGCGCCGGCCACGGCGGCCACCGATAAGGCCGGGCGCGCGGGCATCGCCTTTGGCGAAGACTGCGACGTGGATGCCCAGGGAAATGTGTATGTCGTCGATCGCGGCGATAACCTGGTCACCGAACTCGCTCCTGACGGTAAGTTACTACGCTCAATCCATGTGATTGGGCCCGTTTCTGTGGCTGCACTGCCCGAGGGGGAAGTGGCCGTCAGCACACTGCGCGGATTGCACCTGGTGACCGTCTACGGGCCGAATGGCAAGGTCGTCCGCGAGTTTGGGGAGCCCGAGGAATTTTCCTCACGGCCGGAAATCAACCGGCTTCTCAGCGAGGGCCGCCTGGGCACGGATGCGCAAGGACGGCTGTACTACGGCTATACGTTTCGCCCAGAAGCTCTGGTGCGCCAATATGACCGGGCTGGTTACGCCGGGCTGGATTTCGAGTTTACCGGACTGGATGCCTATCCGGAGGCGCAAGCGGCGCGCAAAGAGATCGACAAGCAGGAAAAGAAGCAGACTCCCCCGTATTTCCTTGCCATCCTGACCGCATTTGGCGTGGACCCGGTGACAGGAGAGGTTTGGATGGCCTTGCACAATACCCTGCTCCATTTTGACAAGGAAGGGAATCGCCGCTCCGAATATCAGATTTATACGCCCGACGGAGCGCGGCTCGAGGCCAACACCATTCTGGTCGAACAAGACCGCCTGTTGATCGGCGCGGACCCGCATGGCGTCTTCGATTTCGAGCGCCCGGACCGAAAACACTGAAAGATTGCTGGAGATTTCCTCAGGGCCGCTTGCACAAATTCAGTGCAATGCAATCTCTGGCAAAAAAATTTCCGCAGAAATGCGCGGGAAAAGCGGGAATTTTTTCGTGCTTGCACAAAACTGGTGCTTGTGGAAAAGTTGTGTATGCCATGTGAACGGCGGTGCAGCCCTTCGCACATTTTTCGCTTGCTCCATCACGGACAGTGCGCGAGAATCCATCCCAGTTAAGAAGCAAAGTGGCACGAGGTCGGGGCTACTCTGAAAGGGCCGCGCGGGAATCCACGGGGCAGGCATCAATCGTTCCAGCGTGTGCACGAACTCCAAAGCGTGAAGCTTTAGGGCACATAAATGCTTTCCACAGCTTATTCACACCCGTGGAAATAGCTTAGGATTTGGTTTTTTCCATCACGATGACTACCGCAACGCAACTCGGACGCGAGCGCGAAACACAAAATGTCTGGGACAAGTTTCTGGAACTCAGCAAGTCCCGGATCAGCATCAATACCTACACCACCTGGTTCCAACCCACCCGGCTGAACCGCATGGAAGGGGAAACCCTGTTTGTCCAGATCCCCAGCACGGTCTTCCGCCAGGTGCTGACGCGCACTTACGGCGAGATTGTTAAGGCCGTGTTCCACCAGATGGGCACGCCCAACATGAAGGTGCAATACGTTTGCACGGAAGAAGAGCCCGTGCAGGCCGCGCCCGCGACGATTGGCGCAAAGCAATCCAAGCTCGATTTCGAGAGCAGCGACCACCAGTTGAATCTGCGGTACACGTTCGACACCTTCGTGGTCGGGAAGTCCAACGAGTTTGCGCACGCCGCTTCCCGCGCGGTCGCGGAGCAGCCTTCTAAGGCCTACAACCCGCTCTTCCTCTATGGCGGCGTGGGTATGGGCAAGACCCACTTGATGCATGCCATCGGGCACCTGATCAAGAAGCGCAATCCGGCCATGCGCCTGAGTTATGTCAGTGCGGAAAAGTTCACCATCGAGGTCATCAATTCGCTGCGCTTTGACCGCATGATCAGCTTCCGCGACAGGTTCCACACCGTTGATGTGCTGCTGGTGGACGATATCCAGTTCATTGCCGGCAAGGAACGCACCCAGGAAGAATTCTTCCACACCTTCAACGCGCTGTATGAGCAGCAGAAGCAGATCGTGATTTCTTCCGATTGCCTGCCGAAGGACATCAATTCGATCGAAGAACGTTTGCGTTCGCGTTTCGAGTGGGGCTTGATCGCCGATATCCAGCCGCCGGATCTGGAAACGAAGATCGCCATCCTCCAGAAAAAAGCGGAGAACGACCGATTTAACCTGCCCGATGAGGTGGCGGAGTACATTGCCCGGGCGATTAAGTCCAACGTCCGCGAGTTGGAAGGGGCCTTGACCCGCCTGATGGCATACGCTTCGCTGACCGGCACGGTCGTCTCTCTGGCTACGGCCCAGCAGGTGCTGCGCAACATCATCGCTTCCCAGGAGAAGCGCGTCACCATCGACCTGATCCAGAAGCGCGTCAGCGAACACTTTAACCTGCGCGAGCAGGACCTGAAGGTGCGCAGCAACACCCGCGCTATCGCCTTCCCTCGCCAGGTGGCCATGTACATCGTGAAGCAGTTGACCACGGCATCGCTTCCGGAAATTGGCCGGCAATTCGGTGGGAAACATCACACGACGGTGCTGCATTCGATCAACAAGATCGAGGAGTTGCGGCGGTCGGACAAGGAATTGAACCGCACCATTACACGGTTGATGGACGCGCTGCAGTAGAAGCGTTTCTTCCCTCTCTCTAAAAAGAAAAAAACCCGCGGGCGCCATGGGTTTTTTTCTTTTAAAGATGGCCTTGGCGTGGGGATCGGGGCAAGCCGCGGAACTCGGCTGAACCAATCGCGTTACCATAGCCGAAGCGCGCCATCGTGCCCCATGAACTTCCCGGAAATTTCCATAGGATTGCCGGAGAGCACTTTGCGCATCCCGGCGATGCTCTCTTGAGGGGAAAGTGGCGCGTGGGCGCCGCCCATGTCGGTCTTCACCCAGCCCGGGTCAAGCAGCACGACGCTGATGCCGCGCGGCTCCAGCTCTTTCGCGAGGATGGATAGGGCCATGTTCAGAGCTGTCTTGCTGCTGCGGTATTGGTAGGACGTGCCAGCCTGGGCGACCGAACCATCTTGCACGCCGCGCACCGAGCTCAATGACGTGGAGATGGCGGCAATCTGCTTGCGCTGGCTGGCTGCGACGTTTTCCAGTAGCGTCTCCGTGACGCGCATGACCCCGAAAAGATTTGTCTCCATGGCCTCGCGCCAGCCATCGTAATCGATTTCGCCAATATGCTGGCCTTCGCGCGGATAGATGCCCGCACTGTGCAACAGCACGTCAATGGGCTTACCGTCCAGTTTGTCCGCAAGATCCTGCACGGACTCATCATCTGTGACATCCAAGCGATGCAGCACAACTGTGGGATGTTGCGCGGTGATTTGCGTTAGTTCGGCACTCTTCTCTGGCTGCCGGGACGTTGCCAGCACCTCCCAGCCGTCGGCGGCATATTGACGGACAAACTCAAGACCCAGACCGCGGTTTGCGCCGGTGATCAGAACTGTGGACATGTTTACGAACTCCTCGGCTCTAAGTGGGAGCTCCTCCATGCACTGGAAAAATTGTGGACGGCATCAGGAAAATGTATATCTGGCTCTTTCCATTAGATGCTGCGCGCGAAAAATTGTCACGAGAGCACCGCAAGGAGAAGCTGTGAACTACGCGTGGGAAAGATGCGGATAAACTGTGATGGGATGTGCAGCGAATCCGTGCAATCCTCCGACATCGCGGGCTTTTCCAATGATCCGCAGAAAATTCCACTTCACACCTGTCAAAGAAATTGCAGGCAGGGGTGCACCAACGAAGGTTTTCCACCAATCCACAGGAGTCATCATCACAATAAGTTATGGAACTAATTTTCTTTGCATGAAGCTTGTGAAAGAAGTGATGGTTGTGAATAAAGCGCTTTTCGGGTGGGTTCTGACAGCGATTCGGCCTTGCCTGGAGCCTCCGTCAAATCCACTAGTTCCACAGAGAATCCGCTGCGGGTGGCCTTTATACTTTGCGAAAAAACGAGTACAGTACGCTAGCGGGTAAACTGGACAGGGGAATCGCATGACCGCAACGGGAACCGCACGCGAGGAAACCCAAGCGATGGAATTCAGCGTAACGAAATCGGCATTGCTCAACGAACTCACGACGACACAAGGTGTGGTGGAGCGTAAGACCACCATTCCCATTCTTTCCAACTTATTGGTGGAGGCAAAAGGCAGTCGCCTGACGATCACGGCGACGGACCTTGAGCTGAGCGTGCGCACCTCTTGCGAAGCGAAGATTAAGAAAGAAGGCGCTGGGACGATTCCCGCCAAAAAGCTTCTGGAACTCGTGCGTCTCCTGCCTGAAGGCGAGATCAAGTTCAAATTACTCGACAATCATTGGGTCGAAATTGTCAGTGAGAAGAAAAAATACAAACTGGTTGGCATGGCCAAGGAAAATTTCCCCGCTCTCCCGGTGATGCCACACACCCTGGTGAACATCCCCGCCATCGTCCTCGAAAACCTGATCGGCAAAACCAAATTTGCAATTTCCATGGAAGAGTCCCGCTACACCCTGAATGGCGGCCTGCTGATCCTGAAGCCGGACACCTTGGCGATGGTGGCCACCGACGGCCATCGCCTAGCGCTCGCGGAAACGGATCAGAAACTCGCCGGACTCAACGGTGAAGTGCGCGTCCTGATTCCGAAGAAGGCCATGGATGAAGTGGAAAAACTCTCCAGTGCCGCCGGCTCCGATGCGCAAATGGAGTTTGCCAAGGATGAAAGCCACCTATTCTTCCAGGTTGGCCATCGTCTGCTGATTTCGCGGATCCTCACCGGGCAATTCCCGAATTATGAAGCGGTGCTGCCGCGTGAGAACAACAAGACTGTCGCGCTGGAACGCACGGAATTAAGCGATGCGGTGCGGCGCGTTTCGCAACTCGCTGACCAGCGATCGCACGCCGTGAAACTTTCCGTCTCCACGGAAGGCGTGGAAATATCCGCCTCCAGCCCCGAATACGGCGAAGCGAAAGAGACCATCGAGAAAGAGTACAAGGGCGATCCCATCGCCATCGGATTCAATTCCAGCTACATGCTGGATTTTCTGGCCGCCGCCGCGGACGGGCCGATCAGCATCGAGCTGAAGGATGAACAATCCGCCGGGCAGATGCGCCCCCTGGCGGATGACAACTATCGCTACCGCTACGTCATCATGCCCATGCGTATCTGAGCCGCGTTATGTAGCTTTACGGATTGTGATTTGCGCAAGCGTTGTTGTATTATCCTATCGTAACCACTAAGAACAATAAACAAATTATTCCACCCTCGCGTATCGGGAAGTGAGCACGGAGTCTTTGCGGGATGACTCAGAATCGCAGCCACGTATCGCCGAACTTGTGAGGTGCCATGCCTACTTCAATTCAAGCCGTCATTGTGATTGTGGTTTTTCTCATGCCTGGTTTTATAGCGAGCAGAGTTCTGTCTTATACCTATCCTCGTTCAGAACCTACCGAAGCACGGTTGGTTTTGACTGCGATAACTCTCAGCTGTTTCAATTACGCAATCCTTTCTTGGTTCTTGATCCTGAGCTGGAAAAGGCTGTGGTATCAACACACCGCTTTTCTGGCATTTCTGGTGTTTCTCAGCGTTTTTATTTCACCCGTGCTGAGCACCTTGGGCTTAGTCAAGTTGGCGGAAACAAACTGGATACGAAGATTCCGTCAGACCTTTGGGCTTCCACACCCTGTCCCGAAAGCGTGGGATTATTTCTTTCGTAAGGGGATTCCTTGCTGGGTCCTTGCAACATTGAAGGGTGGCCAGTTAGTAGGCGGACTCTATGGCGAGAACTCGTTCGCATCGTCGTTTCCTTCAGAAGAGGATCTCTATTTGGAACGTCTGTGCAATTTGACCCCGGAGGGCCGGATGAACGGGTTCGCGGACTTCAGTGTTGGTGGTATAATTCGAATGGAGAATGTGGAACTCCTAGAACTTTTTGAGTATGAACCGGAGGGACAGTCATGACCAAGAAGAATGGGTGGAAGCCCGCAAATAATAGCTGGGTCACAGATGGCTACCAGCCGGTGAATTCTGAAAACAGGGGATACCAAGGAAACCTCGAAAAGGGCTATCAGCCGAAGGTGCAATCAAGTACATCGGCGAAGCCGCCTTCGGTAGGGACGACTGCTGTTATTCCCTTGGCTAACTCCAACAAGGGTTCAGCTACAGCGCCGAAGAAATAAGAGTCAAGCTGTCAGACTAACTTCCGCCTTCTTTCAAATCTCACGGTTCGTTGTGCCAGAATTGGCTTGGCCCAGGAAAGCGGTCGCCAACTCATAACTATAAGAAAAAGAAAGTCTTATTTATCCACAAACCACCATTCTCTCGCTTGAGAAAACGCGCCATTTCCAGTAAAATTTAAATGCTGTCGATTAGTGATTTTTCCTCCAAATCGACACGTCCGCCAGGAAGGTTTGGCCACAAACGCCCTGCGCCAGGGGCAGGCCAGCGGTCCTGGAGAACATAAGTCTTCGCCACGTCCCGGAGCGCGGGATGGGATGAAGCAGGAACCCTACGAGTCCCGTGCTGTACAGGGATCAAAGGGTGAGGCGACGAACGGGGATTGCAAACTTCACGCCTTTCCTAGCTTCACCAAAAATGGTTTTGCAGCAGCGCCGTCGGGAACCCGGTTGTGCGCCGGGGAGTGTTCCACACGATTGGATTGCCGTAGGCACGCACGTTAGGAGAAGAAATGGGCGACAAGGAATCGGTGACGGGAAAAGTCGGCCACCAGTACGACGCCAAGTCGATCAAGGTGCTCGGCGGGCTGGAAGCCGTGCGGCTGCGTCCGGCTATGTACATCGGCTCGACCGGCGAGATGGGTTTGCACCACCTCGTGTGGGAAGTGGTGGACAACTCCGTCGACGAAGCGATGGCGGGCTTCGCGGACGAAGTGAACGTCACGGTTCACGCGGACAACTCCGTGACGGTCGTGGACAATGGCCGCGGCATTCCTGTGGACATGCACGCCACGGAAAAACGCCCTGCGGCGGAAGTTGTGCTCACCGTATTGCATTCCGGCGGAAAATTCGATAGCGAAAGCTACAAGGTGTCCGGCGGATTGCATGGCGTCGGCGTTTCTGTCGTCAACGCCCTTTCGGACTTCCTCGAACTCGAAATCCAGCGCGATGGCGCGGTCTGGGAGCAGAGCTACGAAAAGGGCAAGCCCACTTCCAAGCTCAAGCAAACGGGAAAAACGCGCAAAACCGGCACGAAAGTCAAGTTCCATCCGGATCCCTCGATTTTCGAGAAGACCACATTCAGCTATGACACGCTGGCCACGCGTCTTCGCGAATATGCCTTCCTGAACAAGGGCCTGAAAATCACGCTGAACGACGAGCGCACCGAAAAGAATACGGAATTCCGCTTCACGGGCGGCATCGCGGAATTTGTGAAGCATCTGAATCGCGGCAAGACCACGCTGCACGATTCGCCGATCTACATGGAAGGGAAAAGGGGCAACGTGGAGATGGAAATTGCCCTGCAATACAACGACACTTACGGCGAGAACGTCTTTGCGTTTGCCAACACCATCAACACCGTGGATGGCGGCACGCACCTTTCGGGCTTCCGCTCGGCGCTGACCCGCTCGATCAACAACTTTGCTTCCTCCGCCGGAATGTTGAAGGAGCAAAAGGACGAGGTGAGCATCTCCGGCGACGACGTTCGCGAAGGGCTTGTCGCGGTGGTGAGCGTGCGCCTGCCGCAGCCTCAATTCGAGGGCCAGACCAAGGGCAAACTGAACAGCGACATCAAGGGCGACGTCGAACAACTCGTCAACGAAAAGCTAGGCGAGTGGTTCGACAAGCATTCCACCGTGGCGCGCCGAATCATCGGCAAGTGCATTGACGCAGCGCGCGCTCGTGAAGCCGCCCGCAAGGCCCGCGAACTCACGCGCCGCAAATCGGCGATGGATTCCAGCGGCCTGCCGGGAAAACTCGCCGATTGCCAGGAACGCGATCCGGCGCGCTGCGAATTGTTCGTGGTCGAGGGTGAATCCGCAGGCGGCTCCGCGAAAATGGGCCGCGACCGCAAATATCAGGCGATTCTTCCCCTCAAAGGCAAGATCCTCAACGTCGAGAAGGCGCGCTACGACAAGATGCTCGGCCACGAGGAAATTCGCGCCATCATCACCGCCCTCGGCACCGGCATTGGCAAGGACGATTTCGACGCCGGCAAGCTGCGCTATCACAAAATTATTCTCATGACCGACGCGGACGTGGATGGCTCGCACATTCGCACGCTTCTGCTCACCTTCTTCTTCCGCCACATGAAGGAACTGATCGAGCGCGGCCACGTGTACATCGCGCAGCCTCCTCTCTACCGCGTCAAGCGCGGCAAGAGCGAACGCTACATCCGCGACGAGCGCGATTTCGCCCGCGAACTGATGAAGCGCGCCACGGAAGATCATGTCGTCAAGGCGAAAGAGGGCGTGAGTCTGGAAGGCGCGCGCCTGACATCATTTCTCCTCAACGTGCAGGAGTACGAAGCTGCCGCGGCGAAGCTGGGCCGCCGTCTGCGCGAGCCCGGGCTAGTGGAATTGCTGGCGGAAAGCGGTTTGGAAAAAAAGACCGACTTTGGCGAGAAAAAGACACTCGAGAAACTTCTGAAGGAAGTCGAAAAGAGCAAGCTGAAACTGGAAGGCAAAATCGTCTTTGATGAGGAACACAGCCTGTATGAAATCCAGTTTGGCGCGCCGCACAACCAAAAGATCAGTTGGGCCGTCGCTTCCACCGCGGAGTACAAGCGTCTACGCGCGTTAGGTAGGCAGATCGAGGAGTTTAATCACCCCCCGTTCACGGTCGCCCGCAACGGCACCCAGGTCACCCAGGAAAAGGCCACCGACGTTCTCAACTACGTGATGGAAGACGCCAAGAAGGATTTCACGATTACGCGGTTCAAGGGCTTGGGCGAAATGAACGCGGTGCAGTTGTGGGAAACCACGATGAATGCGGATACCCGCACGTTGCTGCAGGTCAAACTTGAAGATGCCGTCGCCGCCGAGGATATTTTCACCACGCTCATGGGCGAAAACGTGGAAGCGCGGCGCAAATTCATCGAGGAGAACGCCCTGGAAGTGGTGAATCTGGATATCTGAGGTTGCTCCAATCAGGGGCGCAGCATGCTCCGCCTGTACGAATGCGGGCAAGATCGCATGATCTACCAGTTGGGTTGGACGACATTGCCGGGATTACGGGGACTGAGCGTGAGCGAGTTTCGCGCTACGCCGACGGCCACGCCGGACAATGAAAAAGGTGTGGCGCTCAACTTTGCTGATGATACGGAGCGCGACTCGTTCTTGCGCCTCATCGAAGCGGAGTTTGCGGCGCGGCGATTTACCAACGCCGCCGACGCGTTCGATAGCGTGAAGGCGTATGTGCTCGAACGCGCGAGCAAACGATTTTAGGTCGTCATCCTGAGCGAAGCGAAGGACCTCAACCGCCGCTTGGCCGAGGTTGAAGCTGGCGCTGAGGTTCTTCGGGCTGCAAAAAACGCGGCCCTCAGAATGACAGACTAAGAGTGAGGAACGCCCGGGAAACGGGCAACACAGCGAGGAATGATGGCAGACGAACACAACACATCGGTACTCCTACCCATTGATATCGAAGCGGAGATGCGCAAATCGTATCTCGACTACGCGATGAGCGTCATCATCGCGCGCGCGCTTCCCGACGTGCGCGACGGCCTGAAGCCCGTGCAGCGGCGCATTCTTGTGGCCATGAACGACCTCGGCCTGGCCTCCAATCGCGGTTACCGCAAATGCGCGAAGATCTGCGGCGATACCTCCGGCAACTACCACCCGCACGGCGAAGCGGTCATCTATCCCGCGCTCGTTCGCCAGGCGCAGGACTTCAACATGCGCTACCCCCTGATTGACGGCCAGGGAAACTTCGGTTCCGTGGACGGCGATCCACCGGCGGCCATGCGATACACGGAAGCGCGGCTGGCCAAAATTTCGGAAGACATTCTCGCTGACCTTGAGAAGGAAACTGTCGATTTCATCCCGAACTTCGATCAGACCCGCGAAGAGCCCGTGGTTCTCCCGTCGCGTATTCCGAATCTTCTCGTCAACGGCGCCAGCGGCATCGCCGTCGGCATGGCCACCAACATTCCTCCGCACAACCTGAGCGAAATCGTGGATGCCGCCATCCTCCTGATCGAGAAGCCCGACACCCCGCTCAAGGAAGTGATGAAGATCGTTCCGGGCCCGGATTTTCCGACAGGCGCTTATATCGCGGGCAGGGAAGGCATTGAAGCCGCCTATCGCACCGGCCGCGGCAGCTTCATCATGCGCGCCAAAGCCGCCATCGAGGAAGCCAGCAAGGACCGCGAGAATATCGTCATCACCGAAATCCCCTACCAGGTCAACAAGGCCAAGATGATCGAGCGCATCGCCGAACTCGTGCAAACCAAGAAAATCGAAGGCATCGCCGACGTGCGCGACGAATCTTCCCGCGAAGGCATGCGCGTCGTCATCGAGCTGAAGCGCGGCGAAGAATCCCAGCTCATCCTGAACAATCTCTTCAAGCACACCCAGATGCAGGAATCTTTCGGAATGATCCTGCTCTCCATCGTCGGCGGACAGCCGCGCGAACTCGGCCTGATTCCGATGATCAAGCTCTTCATCGAGCACCGCATGGAAGTGGTTCGGCGGCGCACCATTTTCGAGCTGCGCAAAGCCGAAGAACGCGAACACATTTTGGTGGGCTACCAGATCGCGCTCGATCATCTGGACAACGTCATCCGCGTCATTCGTGGCAGCAGCAGCCGCGCCGAAGCCAAGGAAAACCTGTTCAAGTATTTTACTGAGCAGGACGTCACCATCACGGAGAGCGGCAAGTCCAAGAAGCTCGAAGGCGTGAAGCTCGACGGCCGCAAGTACCGCTTTGCGGGCGCGCCGGAAATCGAAGCCGTCGGCCGCGGCGCCGCGGGGCTCGGCCTCAGCTACGCACAGATTGACGCCATCCTCGAATTGCAACTCCATCGCCTGACGCAGCTCTCCATCGACGAAATCCTGAAGGAATTGAAGTCTATCCGCGACCTCATCACGGAACTTAGCGAAATCCTGGCCAGCGACAAAAAGCTGAAACAGGTGATCATCGGCGAGCTTCGCGAAGTCCACAAAGCCTACGGCGACGACCGGCGCACGCAGATCGTGGACAAGGTGGACGAGATCAAGCTGGAAGACCTGATCGCGGACACGGACATGCTCATCACCGTGAGCCATGCCGGTTACATCAAGCGCACTCCCGTGGAGATTTACCGGCACCAATCGCGCGGCGGCAAGGGACGCATCGGCGCGCGCACCAAGGAAGAAGACTTCGTCGAGCATCTCTTCATCGCCTCAGCGCACAGCTACATCCTGCTGTTCACTTCCAAGGGCCGCGTTTACTGGCTGAAGGTGTACGAGCTGCCGGAAGCGGCGGCGGCCACGCGCGGCAAGGCCATCGCCAGCCTGGTGAAATTCCAGGAAGACGAAAAGCTGACGGCGCTGGTGGCGGCCACGAACCTGGAGGAAGAAGGCCGCTTCGTTTTCATGGCCACGAAAAGCGGCACGGTGAAAAAATCGGCGCTTGTGGAATTTTCCAACCCGCGCTCCACCGGCATCATCGCCATCAACCTCGAGGACAAGGACGAACTGATTGGCGCAAAGCTGACCGACAGCAAGCAGATGATCTTCCTCGCCAGCCACGAGGGCCAAGCCATCCTGTTCCGCGAGACGGACGTGCGCCCCATGGGCCGCAACGCCGGCGGCGTGAACGGCATGGACCTCGACAAGGAGGACTACGTCGTCAGCATGGACGCCGTGCAGCCGGACTTCGTGATCATCGCCAAGGAATACCAGCAAACCACGCAAAACCTGGAAGAGCTCGAAAACGAGCACATCAAGGACTCGCTCACGACGCTGATGCTTACCGTCGCCGAAAAGGGCTACGGCAAGCGCACCGCTCTGGCCGAGTACCGCATCACCTCGCGCGGCGGCAAGGGCGTGGTGAACATGAAGACCACCGACCGCAACGGCTCCGTCGTCGCCACGCTGCAGGTTACGGAAGAGTCCGACGTCATGATCATCACCGAAAACGGCAAGGTCATCCGCGTGCACGCGAACGAAATTCGCGAAGCGGGCCGCTCCACGCAAGGCGTGCGCTTGCTGCGGCTCGATGACGACGACACTGTCGCCGCCGCCGCCGTCCTCCAGGAAGAAGAAGCCGAAGAAAAGAAGTAAGCTGGAACAAGCGCGGGGGTGTGAATGAAGAGACTGGCTTTCGCCTTTTGTCTCGTCCTAATCCTGATGCCGCGGTCACTCGCTCAACACGGCACAGCTCCGAATGACTACTATCCACCCGGCTATAACGGTGATACGTGGTCCGGAGAAGTGACATCCACGAATGACGAAACACGAGTGATAACGCTCACCTATACCAAGGGACCCAGGACTGAAACCTTCTCTGGTGTGCTCCAGGAGGGCTACAAAGTTAAGCTCAAGGACGGTACGCTGCATGAACTTAAGCCATCCGAGATATCGAACGGAACCCATTTGATTGTTTTCTATATGCAGAGAACCAGAAAAGACGGGGACAAGAAGATTAAGTATTACGAGATCTTTCGCCTTCAAGTTTTGAAATAAGTTCGTCCTTTGAGCGGAAAAGTGGGACAACCCCTCGGGCAGTGGCCCTCTACTTGGTGCTAGAATTCTAGGCCTTATGAAAATCACACGCCGCTTGTTTGCATTCCTTGCGTTCACTGCGTCGCTGGCTGTCCTGGCTCTTGCCGGTGCTGCTGGCCGACCCGCCGCGAGCCACAGCTACCTCGCGTTCGTCGGCACCTACACCAATAAAACCGATAGCAAAGGCATCTACGCTTACGAGTTCGACGCGGAGACGGGCAAACTGACCGCGAAGGGACTTGCCGTGGAAACGCCCGACCCCTCCTTCATCGCCATCCATCCCAACGGTAAATTCGTATACGCCGTTAACGAGTCTGGCAAACAAAGCGCCGTCAGCGCTTTCGCTCTTGATGCGCAAAGCGGGAAGCTCACCCTGCTGAATCAACTTCCCGCGCTCGGCGAAGATCCTTGCTACATAACCTTCGACAAAACCGGCAAGTACGTCCTTATCGCCAACTACACGTCGGGCAACGTCGCTGTATTCCCCATCCTCGCGGACGGAAGACTCGGCGAGCATACCGCGCTCCTGACGGACGCAGGTGCCGTGGGCCCCAACAAGAAGCGCCAGGAAGGCCCGCACGCTCACTGGATCGGGGTCTCGGCAAGCAATCGTTTCGCGTACGTCTCGGACCTGGGTCTCGACCGTGTCTTCATCTACAATTTCGACTCCTCCAAGGGCACGCTCGTCCGAGGTGACGCGCCTTCCTTGGATACAAAGGCCGGCTCTGCAAAGTCGAATGACGCCTTCTCGGCGACCCTCAGCCCAGGCACAGGTCCACGCCATGTGGCGTTCTCTCCCGACGGGAATTTCATGTATGTTCTCGGTGAATTGCAGTCTACCGTGACGGTCTTTGCCAACGATGCGCGGGGAACGAATCGCCAGCTTCAGCGGATTTCCGCGTTGCCGGAGGGATTTTCCGGCCGGAACGACGCGGCAGAAATTGCCCTTCACCCCAGTGGAAGATGGCTCTTTACGTCCAACCGGGGCCACGACACCATCGCTGTCTTTGCGGTGGATCCACAAAAGGGAACCCTGCGTAAGACGGGCGATTTCCCCACCGGCGGCAAGGAACCACGCCACTTCGCCATCGACCCCACGGGCCACTTCCTGCTCGCCGAAAATCAGCATTCCAATTCCATCGTGGTGTTTGGCATCGACTCCGCGACCGGCGCCCTCACGCAAGTGTCCAAGACCGAAGGCGTACCATCTCCCATCTGCCTCGTCTTCCTCCCAACGCACTAATCTTTGGGGCAGAGCGATTCCTCGAGCCATGCGCTACACTTGCCCTTTTCAATTCCAGAGGAGGACAGGTGTTTTTGTTCCGATGGCTTTCCTTGTAGACTAGAAAGGTTGGGCTGTTCACAGGCCCAAAGCGTCCCGGTTGGCAGTTTTCTTGAGAGAGCAAGGAGATCACCGCCATGGCAGTCGATGTGGTCATGCCCCAGATGGGCGAGAGCATCTTTGAAGGGACCATCACCAAGTGGCTGAAGAAACCTGGCGACAAGGTCGAGCGGGACGAGCCGCTGTTTGAAATATCCACCGACAAGGTGGATGCCGAAATCCCCTCCCCCTCGGCGGGAGTGCTGAAAGAGATCAAAGTTCCCGAAGGGCAGACCGTGCCGATCCAGACGATTGTGGCGGTGATCGATGGAGCGGGGTCGGCCGCGGCATCGGCTCCGGCACCCGTGCCAGCTCCTGCAGCGGCGGCACCAGCGGCGAAGCCCGTGCCGACAGCACTGGCACCTGTGCCTGCGACAGCAAAGCCCGCAGCACCTGCACCAGCTCCGGCGGCTGCACCGTCGGTTCCTGCTTCGCAAGCAACGCCAGCGGCTTCGGCGGAACGCATTCATTCCTCGCCGTTGGTTCGCCGCATGGCGAAGGAACATGGCGTGGATCTTTCCACCCTCGAAGGCAGCGGGGCGGGCGGCCGCATCACCAAGCAGGATATCGAAGTGGCGATCGCGGCATCGTCCGGCGCGGCGCCGGCGAGCGCTCCGGCAGCGGCTCCAGCGGCTGCGGCACGGCCCATACCTCCGCCGTCTCCGGCAGCCGTGGCGCACCCTGGGGCAGCGGCGGCACATGGCAACCAGTTCATTCCGGCGCTGCAAGTAGGAGTGCCGCGGGAACGCATTTATTTTGGGAATTACGAAGTGCACCCGCTGAGCGTAATGCGGCAGAAGATCGCCGAACACATGGTGGCGTCGAAGCACGTTTCCGCGCACGTATATTCCGTCGACGAGATTGACATGAGCAAGATTGCGGCGATCCGCGCAAAGTCCAAGGAAGAGTTTGAGAAGCGCTACGAAACGAAGCTGACGTTCATGCCGTTTTTTGTGAAGGCGGCGGTGGCGGGGCTGCGCGCCTATCCCATCGTGAACGCTTCGCTGGACGGCACCAACGTGGTGCTGCACAAGGAGATCAACATCGGCATCGCCGTGGCGCTGGACTGGGGCCTGATCGTGCCGGTGGTGAAGAACGCGGACGAGAAGAACCTGCTGGGAATTCAACGCAACCTGAATGATCTGGCCGAGCGCGCGCGCTCGAAGAAGCTGAAGCCCGAAGAGGTGCAGGAGGGAACTTTCTCCATCACGAATCCAGGCGTGTTCGGGGGGCTCTTCGGCCTGCCGGTGATCAGCCAGCCCAACGTGGGCATCCTGGGGCTGGGGGCGATCGAAAAGCGGCCGGTGGTGATCAATGATTCGATCGCCATACGCTCGATGTGCTACGTGACGCTGAGCTACGACCACCGCGTGGTGGACGGGGCTATCGCGCACCAGTTCCTGCACAAGGTGAAGGAAACGCTGGAAAATTGGGCAGAGCCGGTGGTGTAGTGGACAGTTTTAAGTAATCAGTTGTCAGTAAAGAAGGAAAACCCTGTCACGAGCAGGTGGTTTTGCCCGGCTTGGCATTTACAGAGTTTTACTGCTCCTTGCGAAATTCCGAAGTGAAGAAAATTGCTGCCTGCAAGCAACCGTGAGATAACCGGTGTGATCCTGCTCCGGGCCGCAGACCGATGATTCGGGAGCCAAATGTCCCCTTCTGACTGATAAATGATCAGTAGTGTCCGGTTGAGCATTTTGAGATCTTTGAGAAGCTATTGGCGCATATGAATTTAGCAGCGACAACACGCGTTTTCGATTTGAATTGGGACGGCCCGATTCTCCATCCTTTGGCACCAGGAG
>Ga0208937_1000403_pt1 | contig 35307 bp, 35 predicted proteins | sample June2015DPH_11_5_FD_184705 | JGI IMG/M metagenome (GOLD analysis project Ga0208937, IMG submission 184705) | Peatland microbial communities from SPRUCE experiment site at the Marcell Experimental Forest, Minnesota, USA - June2015DPH_11_40... | ecosystem: Environmental > Terrestrial > Soil >...
AGCGCGCACCTGCGCAGCGCGAATCATGCTGCGACGCTACGTCAGGTGATTCCCTCTTGTGAATCCCCTCCAAAGTATCCTCCTCGCTCCCTGGCAATTTTGACTCACTTGATTACGGGCGAGGCCTTAGTTACGCTTTTGGAAGATGAGGTAGTATTGCCTCGGCAGGAATTGAAGCGTCTCCAGGAGCGAGTAACCGGCCGCGTTGAGTTCTTCCGTGATCTTTTCGGGCGAAATGCGATACTGCGCGGGCGGACCACTTGGCGAATCCGCCTTGAAGTCGACGATCGCAAGCCATCCCCCAGGGCGCAGCGATGACTTCAGCTTGGCGAAATATTGGGGTCGGTTCCCGATGTGGTGATATGTGTCCACGACTAGAACAACGTCGACTGGCTCTGGGAGGTTGGCGGCGCCTGCCGTCGCCAGCACCGGCACGAGGTTGGTCAAATGCTCACGGTGTGCCCGCTCGCCAAGGTAACTCACCATGTCCGGCTCGATATCGGCGGCGAATATTTTGCCGTCGGGAATGCGCTTGGCAATCCGCACGCTGAAATATCCAGTGCCCGCGCCGATGTCGGCGACAATCGAAGTGGGTTTCAGATGCAGCGCGTCCAAAATCTCTTCTGGCTTTTGCCAAGCGTCCCGTTCGGGGTTGTCAAACTCCTTGGCCCACTTATCCGCATCTTCGAATCTACGGTGGAAGGCCCCGTCGGATGAACCATCCATATGATGGCCCGGATGGCCGTCCTTATCTTTTTCGGAAGCCTCTTGCGCGAGAGTGTCGCGCATGGCCATGCCACCCCACGCCATTACGAGAACGGCCATAATCGACAGTATCTTGTTTTTCACTTTGCACCTCTTATTCAGGACTTTGGCTGCCGATAGGCTGCGTGCAGACCTACGTCTGACAAAAACTGTCGCGGGCCTATCTCACCACCCCCGATATGCAGCAGGGCCGGTGGTGCGGCGGCTTGATCACGTCCTTGAGGTAACAGCGCGCGGTCGAGATGCCGTAACCCGCCCGCCGATAGGTCCAGGCGCGGCAACGCGATTCGGCCTGACATGCCTCGACGCAGGGTTTGCCGTGGGCGTCGGGTGAGGTTTCGAAGGACCGGTAATCGCCGCCGACGCGATCGATGGAATATTCGAGCTCGCCGAGCCGCGGCTCGATGACGCCGCCGCCGCGCACCCCCGACACGCAGCAGCTCGATTTAACGCGCGGCATCACTTCGCGCTTGAGCCGGCACACGGCCGAGCCGCCAGAGGCCGGCGGATAGGAAAAGCTCCACGACCGGCAGTTCTTGTCGTGCTCGCAGCGCATCGCGCACACCGCCGGGTCGCCGTTGGTCACCGGGCTCGTCGCGTAGTCGCCGCCCGGCCGATCGTAGCCCGATTGCGCAGAGACCGGCGCAATGCCTGAAACCGCCCCCATCGCCGCGCAGATGAGGACGGCCAAACCCATGATGCGTGCTCGCATGCGCCGCTCTCGCGTTGGCTCGCGATTGTGCCCCTGCGCACAGAAGACCGTTCTTCGCGGCGAAATGCTACAAGAATCTTGGGGTTTTGGCCGCGCCGTCGCGCGTAGGAATCGCAAGCGCGCCCGACTGGCCCGCCTGGAGCGCAATCGCTTCAGACTGAATCGATTGGCGCTCTAATATCTTGGTGGAGCATGATCTTGTCGGCAAACCGGCTTCCACCCTCGGATCAAGTCCGAGGGCAGACTTTTTCCGGATCATGCTCTAACCGCGAAAGTGTTTCGACAGTTTGAGCCCCTGCGCCTGATAATTCGAGCCAATGCCGCTGCCGTAAAGCTGGTCGGGCCGCGCCAGCATCTTCTCGTAAACCAGCCGGCCGACGATCTGGCCGTGTTCGAGGATGAACGGTACTTCCCGCGAGCGCACTTCCAGCACGGCGCGCGAACCGAGCCCGCCGGCGCCGGCATAACCAAAGCCGGGGTCGAAGAAGCCGGCATAATGCACGCGGAATTCGCCGACCAGCGGATCGAACGGCACCATCTCGGCGGCATAATCCGGCGGCACTTGCACGGCCTCGGTCGAGGCGAGGATATAAAACTCGTCGGGATCGAGGATGAGGCTTTGGTCGGCGCGCGCGGCGATCGGCTCCCAGAAGTCGGCGATGTCATAGGCGGCGCGGCGCTCGACCTCGATGACCGCGGTATGGCGCTTGGCGCGATAACCGACGATACCGTCCGCGTCGCGGACGCCGGCGCCGGAAAGGTCGACGCTCACCGCGACACCGTCTCCCATCACCGCCTCGGCGCGGTCGACCAGCCGCTCGCGCGCATGCAGCGCGCGCAACGCCTCAGTGTTGAGCACCGCGTCGCCGCGGTGCAATCGCATCTGCGACAGCCGCGAACCTTCGCGCACCAGCACCGGGAAAGTCTTCGGGCTGATTTCGGCATAGAGCGGCCCGTGATAGCCGGGCGCGACCCGATCGAAGCCGCGCGTCTCGTCGGCGATCACGCGCGTGAAGACGTCGAGGCGTCCGGTGGAGCTTTTCGGGTTGGTGGCCGCCGCGATATCGGCCGGCAGCGCCAGGCTCTCGAGCAGCGGCACGATATAGACGCAGCCGGTCTCCAACACCGCACCTTCGGTGAGCGCGAATTCGTGCAGCTTCAGTTCGGCGATACGGCGCGCGACCGCGATCCCGGGACCGGGCAAAAAGCTCGCCCGCACCCGATAGGCGACAGCGCCGAGGCGCAGATCGAGACTCGCCGGCTGGATTTGGCCGGGAGCAAAGGGGTAAGCCGCGCGAATGCCGCCCGCCTCCGCCAGCGCCGCGATCATGCGGTCGGGCAGGATCCCCTTGTCCGAAGGTGTAAACGAAAGCGGCACGCGTTTCCCCGTGTCGAGCGGCGGCGGAAATATGATGCGGTCGCGATCTAACCCGATGCCCGGCTTGACGGAAAGACATGCCAGGCGTATGAGCCATTTTATCCCGTGGTCATTTGAGCCGGCCGGCTTGCAGCCACGTAAAACAAGTTGCTAAAAGGCCGGGGACGCGTGAGCCCGGCCCGAGGATTATCCTCCCGGCCGGGTTTTGTTTTTGGCCATGAGGAGGGCCAGATGTCCGCGTCCGCGCATGATCGCTACCGCTACCGTCCCGAAACCCGCCTGGTCCAGTCCGGCACGTTGCGCTCGCAGTTCGGCGAGACCTCCGAGGCGCTGTTTCTGACCCAGGGCTATGTCTACGAGAATTCCGCCCAGGCCGAACGCCGCTTCAAGAACGAAGAGCCGGGATTCCAATACTCGCGCTTCTCCAATCCGACTGTCGCCATGTTCGAGGACCGCATGGCGGCCTTCGAGGGCGCGGAGGCTGCGCGCGCCACGGCGACCGGAATGGCGGCGGTGACGCTGGCGCTGGTCGGCCAGCTCAAGGCCGGCGACCACGTTGTCGCGGCGAAGGCGTTGTTCGGCTCCTGCCGTTACATCGTCGAGGATTATCTGCCGCGCTATGGCGTGTCCTCCACGCTCGTCGACGGCACCGACCTCGACCAATGGCGCAACGCGGTGCGGCCCAATACCAAGACGTTTTTCCTGGAGACGCCGACCAACCCGACGCTGGAAGTGATCGACATCGAAGCGGTTGGGCAGATCGCGCATGCCGCCGGCGCGACGCTTGTCGTCGACAACGTCTTCGCCACGCCGATCTACCAGTCGCCGCTGGCGCTCGGCGCCGACTGCGTCGTCTACTCGGCGACCAAGCACATCGACGGCCAGGGCCGCTGCCTCGGCGGCATCATCCTGGCTTCGGAGGACTTCATCCAGAAGCACGTTCACGTCTTGCTGCGGCAGACCGGACCGTCGCTGTCGCCGTTCAACGCCTGGGTGCTGCTCAAGGGACTGGAGACACTGGCGGTGCGGGTGCGGCGGCAGACCGACAGTGCCGCGACGCTGGCGGTGGTGCTCGCCGAGCATCCGAAGATCGCCCGCCTGATCTATCCCGGCCGGCCCGACCATCCGCAGGCCGCCATTGCGCAGAAGCAGATGCGCGGCGGATCGACGCTCGTCGCCTTCGACATCAAGGGCGGCAAGAAGGCCGCGTTCCGCTTTCAGGACGCGCTCAAGCTCATTCGCATCAGCAACAATCTCGGCGACGCCAAGAGCCTCATCACCCATCCGGCGACGACCACGCACCAGCGGCTGACGCCGGCGCAGCGCGCCGAACTCGGCATCAGCGACGGCATGGTGCGGGTCTCGGTCGGCCTGGAGCATCCCGACGACATCGTCGAGGACGTGCTCGCGGCTTTGGAAGCGGTGTGAACGTCATTCCGGGGCGGCCCGCAGTGCCGAGCCCGGCACAATCTCAGCGGGCCGGGCGCGCCGCTGCGGACGCGACCGGACGGGTCGCCGCGTCGGCGATCCCGGCGGCGAGCAGTTTGGCCACGCAGCCATAACCCCAGTCGTTCATGTGCAACGCGTCCGGCGCGACGAAGGCGTCGAACGGGATGTGCTGGACGTCGTGCCAGTTGCGCATGACCGCGAAGCGGCGGAAAAGATCGACGCTCTCATCCTTGGCGGCGACCGCAATCTGATCTTCCATGCCCTCTGTCTCCGGCTTGGCGAGCACCCGCGGCGCAAACTGCATATCGATCAGCACCACATCGGCGCCTGCCTCTTTGAGCTGTGTGATGCCTTCGTGCAGCAGCACCGCATGCGATTTGAGCGCGCGATCGCGCAGTACGGAATTGGTGCCGACCTGCCAAAGCACCAGATCGGGATGCGCGGCGATCACGCCGGTCGCGAACCGCGCCATCATTTGCTCGGTCGTTTCGCCGTTGACACCGCGGTTGAGCACCGTGATGTCCTGCGTCGGGAAGCGCTGTTTGAGTTCGACGGCGAGCCGGCTCGGATAGCTTGCCGCGGGAGAGCTGGCGCCGGCGCCGGCCGTCGAGGACGAGCCGATGGCGACGATGGTGAGCGGCTCGCCGCTGGCGAGACGCCGCGCGGCGTGGCGCAGCGGATAGTTGAGGCGTGTGACTTCAGCCGGCGCGCTGCAGGCGAATCCCGAGGTCTGCGCCGGCGCCACAGGCGCAGCCGGTTGGACCGCAAGCACCTGCGCGTGCGCCGGAGCGAGCATGGCCAGAGCAAGGAGCCCCGCTGCGGCGTAGCCCAACCAACTGAAAGTTTGTTTGATCGTCGACATCAACGCGTCGTTTGAGTTTTCCCGGCGTCGAGATGACCGGCATTGATGATCAGCGACGCCAGGGCCCGGCCGATACATTCGTGAACACGCCGCGCCATAGCATAATCTTTGGTCGCCGCATAGAGGTCGAACACGCCCTCATCGCTCCAGTAGCGCATGATCGCCAACCGGTCGAACAGCACGACGCCGTGCTGCTCGGCTACCCAGCGCATGACGTCGGCGTAGGCGGAAACGCCCAGCATGGATTCGGTGCGCGGACTGTGCTGCATGTTCATCATGATCACGTCGGCATGGGCGGCCGCAATGGCGTCGATACCTTGATCGAGGCTGGTGCGGAAATCCTCCGGTTCGACGCCGCCCAGCGCGTCGACCGTACCGGCCTGCCAGATCACCAAGGCCGGCTGGTCGTCGGTCAGGATTTTTGGCAACCCGGCCGCCATGTCCGCGGTAGTCTGCCGCGACTGCACGTGCGCGGTCACCTTGATCTCAATGCCTGGCAGCCGCTCCCTGAGCGACTGCTCCAGTTGCGCCGGATAGGCGAAGCGCGCGCCGTCGGGACCGGACAGCGCCGAGGAGCCCGAGCCGACGACGCCAATGTCCAAGCGGTGGCGATCCTTGATTTCGTTGCTGACATGGGTGAGATCGGCGTCGGCCGGCAGCAGCCATTCCGGCACGTCGCATGGCGCCGCCGGTGCCTCCGTCGCCGACGCCGCCATCGCGGCGCCGTTCAACAGCGCAATCGTGGTCAGAACGGCAATGACTAACGTCATGCCTCGCCTCCCGCGAGGTCTGCGTCGGGTGATTTGACGCGCGATTGGGGACTGCGCCCTTCTATGGCCTTGTACCACGATGTGAGGTTGGCGGTAGCGATCATAATGATAATGCCTAACGCGCTGACGGCCGTCTGTAAGAGCGGGCCGCCGGAAGATTCCGCGATAATGAATTGTCCGGCAAAGGCCAGAAACACGCCGAGGCAGAAAATCTCGAGCGAGTGCTGACCGCAGCGGATGGCGGGTTGCAGGATCGCCGATTTCAGGCCGGACCAGTTGCGCGGGATGAAGCGGATCGTCACCACCGCCAGCGCCAGGAAATGCGCGAAGCGCAGCACGTCGAGATTGGTCTTGTCGATCGGATACATCCACTCCGCCAGCCAGTTCGGCACAAACCGGTCCAGCGCCTCGAAGTGCCACGTCAATGTTATCGCGAAGGCGAAGATCAGGTAGGCGATGGCGACGGCCAGCACGATGCGCGAGCGCAAGAAGCCGGCGAGCCGGTGGGAGCCGCCGAGCGCGCACCAGGCGCCGAACACGAACAGCAATTGCCAGGCGAACGGATTGAAGAACCAGACGCCGTTCGGATAGGCCGGCAGGTTCCAATCCAGTTTCCAGGTCAGCGCGTAGACCACGGCCGATCCGGCCAACGCCACGTTCGGTGCCCGCAACAGTAGAAACAGCATCGGCGGAAACATGAGCAGCAGAACGATGTAGAGCGGCAGCACGTCCATGTTGACGGGCTTGAACTTCAGCAACAACGCTTGAAAGATCGTGATGTCGGGCTGCTTGAGAAAATCGAGGATTTTCATTTCCTCGGCGTAGAGCGGATTGTCGAAGGTCGCCGCCACGTAGGCGATCTCCGCCATGAAGATCGTGAACAGAAAAATATGCGCGACATAGATTTGCCAGGCGCGCCGCAGGATGCGGGCGCTGGAGAGCAGGAAGCCGCGTTCGCGCATGGTGCGGCCGTAGACGAAGGCAGCGGTATAGCCGGAAATGAAGATGAAGATCTCGGTGGCGTCGCTGAATCCATAATTGCGGATGGTGAACCAGTTGGCGATGTTTTCGGGAATATGGTCGAGGAAGATCAGCCACAAGGCCACGCCGCGGAACAGATCGAGCCGCAGATCGCGTTCGCTCGTGGCCGCCTGCTGCGGAGATGCCATTGCCATGGAAATATGCACACCATTGCCGACCGCCGCGGCTCGGTTGGCCCGAGGCCGGGGGCCGCCAGACAATCTAATCCGCCGGCGCATGCTTGAGAAAGCGCGTCCACATGCTTATTGCAACCGGGATAGCGTCCAAACTCAACGGGCAAACGCCGGCAAATTTATGATTTCAGTGCGGTTTTGCAATTGAAGTTCGTCGCGTTTGCCCCCGGGCGGCGGGAACTTCAAATCCGCCGCAGCAGGCGCTATTCCTCGGCCGCAGACTGCACGGCGTTGCGGCAGCACCGGCTTCCGCATACCGTTTCGACGGATCCGCCGTCAGGATCGTGCCGGCATTACGCCAGAATTCGTACCAGGATTCGTCCCATGTATCGTGCCGTCACCCGCAACATCGAGGTCCAGGTGACTCCGCGCTACGTCGCCGACCGCTCGTCGCCGGAGAACAATTATTTCTTCTGGGCCTATACGATCGCCATCACCAACAACGGCACCGACACGGTGCAGCTGAAGACCCGCAACTGGCGCATCACCGACGCCAGCGGCCGGCGCCAGGAGGTACGCGGCGCCGGCGTCGTCGGCGAGGAGCCGGTTCTCAAGGCCGGCGAATCGTTCGAATATACCAGCGGGGTGCCGCTGCAGACGCCGTCCGGCTTCATGGTCGGCACCTACGGCATGGTGAGCGCCAGCGGCGAGCATTTCGAAATCGAGATTCCGGCTTTCTCACTCGATAGCGGCGACAGCAAGCGGACGATCAATTAAGCCGGCGGCCGATCGTCACAGCTTTTGCGAAATGCCTGCGAAGAATCCGCGCCGCGCCCCGTATTGCGGCGCAAAGACGCCGATGCCGGTGCCGTCGCGGAGCTCGTAAATCTGGTCGAACAGATTGACGATGTCGAACCGCACGGTGAGCGGCTTGGCATCCGGCGACCATTTGAAATCGTGCGCCACGCCGACATTGATCACGGCGTAGGGCGTGGTGTGCAGGGAATTGGGCGCAACCCCTTGCGATAAATCGCCGGCGCGCAGGCCGCTGCCGGAGATCAGGTTTGAGGTGAACAGGGTGTCGTGCCAGCGATACGATACGCCGGCCGAGCCGGTCATGAGCTGCATGTCGTCGGTGTAGTGCCAATTGGTGAGCAGATAATTATAGGTCGCGGCATCGAGAACGTACTGGTTCGATTCCGGTCCGATGGCTCTGGTGATGTTGTAGGCAAAGTTGCCATAGGCGGTGAAGTTGCCGTTCTTATATTTGAGCTTGAATTCGCCGCCTTCGCTGTAGCCGCGCGCCCAGTTGAACTGCGTCAACACCACGGCCTGGCCGAACTGACCGTCGTCGAGCATGTCCCGCGCGTCCTTGTAATAGCCGTCGATCCCGACATCGAGGCCGGGAAGCAGCGTCTGGTCGATGCCGACGTCGTAATAGTTCGAGCGCTCGGGCTTCACCGGATCGTCCAAGGGCACTTCGGGCTGATTGGTAGTGTTGGTGAATAGAGCAAGGTTGGCTTGCGCGGCCTGCGCCTGATACGGCGGCGTGAAATAGCGGGCATAGCCGGCATGAATGGTGGTGCCGGTGAACGGCTTATAGATGAGCGCGGCACGCGGACTGAGCTGGTTGGCGTCGACATACTGATACAACTGGTCGAAGCGCAGACCGGCGTTCAGAGTGAGCTGATTGGTTATTTTCCATTCGTCCTGGACGTAGGTTCCGATGTTCCAGCCGGTCAGCGAATTGTCGTCGGTGACGGTGAACGGCGTCGGCGAAATGGCGCCGGTAACCGGATTGACCGGCAGCACGGTGGAAACGTTGCTGACATTGGTACGCTCCTCGCTCACGGCAAAACCCGCCCGCAAAGTGTGCCGGTCGTTCACGATGTAGGACGTATCGAATTGGGTGCCGTTGAGCAGGCTTTCGCGGGTCACGTTCGACGCCACGTCGTTGAATACCAAATCGCCGAAGATGTCGGGAACGAAGTTGACCTTGGCATAGCGCGAAAACACCGCCCATTGCGCGTCGCCGTCGGTGCCTTTCTTTTGCAGCGCCGCGATATTGACGATGTAGGTGTCATATTCGTTCTCATTGAGCGACAATGAGCTGTAATTCGCCGGGCCAAAATTGCCGAGCGGCATTTGATTGGGATTGTTTGGTATCTGATACGCGCTGTAGGAGGCCGCCGAGATCACGCTCAACCGCGTCGATTCGTCGAGCAGCGTTGAGACATAGCCGAAGAATTTGCCCTGCTCGGTGTGATCGTGGAAGGCGTCGGGGCTCGAGGTCGGATTTTCCAGCCCGAGCGCGTTCCAGTTGCCGCGCGCGGTGACGAAATATTCGGTATTGCCGACGCTGCCGCCGTAGTCGAAGCTCGGCGTGAACGTCTGGTGGCTGCCGCCGTAGAGACTGATGTCGCCGCTCGGCGCGGCAAAGGCTCTGCTGGTGATATCGAGAACGCCGGCCGTGCGCAGGCCGTATTGCGCCGGCAGCGTTCCGGTGACGAGCGACAAGCTGCCGACGAAATTGGTGTCGATGACCGGGCCAAGCGCCGAAACGCCCTCGGGAAGCACGACGCCGTTGATCCTTGTTTGGACGTTGGCGTACGCGTTTCTGACGTGGAAATTGGGATTGGAAACCGCCGAATCGTAGGACACGCCCGGCATTTGCAGGATGACTTTGTCGATCGGCGTATTGTCGCCTTGCGGCATGTCGACGATCGCCTGGCGGGTGATGGTGTAAGTCGAGGCGCCGATCTTCGGCAGCAAATTATTACGCGCCTCATCCAACGCACTCATCTTGGCATCCAAAGCCGCCTGCGCGGCGGTCGGCGCGTCGGTCTGCTGGGCGACGCGCTGCGGCGCTCCGGCACCCGGCTTCGGCTTGGGTTTCGTTTTTGGTTTCGGCGCATTGACGACGATTTGCGGCAGTTGCGTTTCGACGGCCGGCTCGACGGCCGGAGCTTGCGCCGTGGGTTGCTGAGGTTGCACGGGCGCCGGCGCTGGCGGCGGCTGCTGCGCGTTGGCGCCGACTACCGCCGCTAGAATGCTAAGCGCGATGCCGCTCGGAAGCCTGACGCGATCGACGAAGCAGCGTGCAAATCCTGATACCGGTCGCCGCAACATCGCCCACCAAGTACTTTAGAACTATGTTGAAGTAGTAGTTTTTTCACTGCTCGACTGAATTCCGTATATGTTGGGCGCGATGAACTAACAATCGCAAACATTCAACACGAACGAATATTTTTACTTGGCCAGATTGGAATTATTAGAATTTAAATCTGGCGCGTTAGAAATCTCACGATAGAGTTTCATCAGGCATCTGCAGACCTCACGCAGCGCCCACCGCGCTCGCTGCCGCGCGAATCTTGAATCAGCAATATCGGAATATTTTAGGAGTCGAGCGCCGGGTTCCTTGCGCTTATTTCATCCGGCTCGAACACATAGGTCGAGCTGCAGAACTCGCAGGTCACGGTGATCTTGCCGTTCTCGACCATGTCGTCGCGCTCGTCCTGGGAAAAGCTTTTCAGCATGGCCTCGACGCTGTGGCGCGAACAGGAACACTGCGCATTGACCGGCGCGGGGCGAAACACGCGCACGCCGTGCTCGTGGAACAGGCTGTAGGCCAGGCGTTCGCTCGACAGCGCCGGATCGATCAGTTCGACGTCATCGACGGTGGCGACCAGCGAACGGCCTTCGACCCAGGCCTCGTCCTCGGGCAGCGTATGGGTTTCGCTGCCGAGCGGAGCGTCGCCCGGATGCAGGTCGGCTTGGCGGGCGCGATCGCCGGCCTTGGGCAGAAACTGCAGCAAAATGCCGCCGGCGCGCCAGCGCCGGCGCGCGCCGGTTTCGCCGCCGCGGAACTCCTCAGCGACGGCAAGCCGGACGCGGGTCGGAATCTGCTCCGAGCGGGAAAAGTACTCGTGCGCGGCGTGTTCCAGGTCGTTGCCTTCGAGCGGTACCAGGCCCTGATACCGGCTCATGTCCGGGCCCTGGTCGATAGTCATGGCGAGATGGCCGTGGCCAAGCAGCCGACCCGGCTCGGCCGCGCCGGCGGCGACGGTTGCGGCAATGCGTTCCGCGTCGAAGCGCGCGCAGGCACGCACTTTGTCGGGCGCCGTGAAGTCGACCACCAGCATGCGGACCGGACCGTCGCTCTGGGTCTGCAGGATGAAACGGCCGTCGAATTTCAGCGCCGAGCCGAGCATGACCGTGAGCACGATCGCCTCGCCCAGAAGCTTGGCCACCGGCAATGGGTAATCGTGGCTGGTCAGTATGGCATCGACAGCCGGCCCGAGCCGCACAATGCGGCCGCGCAGGTCGAGCGCGTTGACTTCGAACGGCAGGATCGTGTCGTCGAGGCTCGATTGCGCCGGCTCCCGAACCGGAATGTCCACATGCGGATTATTCATCGCAAGGCAATATAGGCGACGAGGGGCCAATTGTGAGCCCTCTGAGCATGATCCGGAAAAGTGGAAGCCGGTTTTCCGAAAAGATTATGCTCCACTAAGATATTAGAGCGCCAATCGCTTCGATCTGAAGCGATTGCGCTCTAGGGGCTCGCGGTTGCTGGATCAGGCGCCGGCCGCCAGGCACCAGGCCAGGATGCCCTTCTGCGCATGCAGCCGGTTCTCGGCCTCGTCAAACACGACGGAATGCAGGCCGTCCATGACCTCGTCGGTCACCTCTTCGCCGCGATGCGCCGGCAGGCAATGCATGAAGATGGCGTCCGGCTTGGCCCGCGCCATGAGCCGGCTATTGACCTGATAGCGCTTGAGCAGGTTGTGGCGGCGGGCGCCGTTGCGGTCGCCCATGGACACCCAGGTGTCGGTAACGACGCAGTCGGCACCCTTCACCGCCTCTTCCGGGTCGGTGCCGATGTGGATCGCGGCGCCCGAGGATTTGATCCAATCGGTGAGCGGCTTCTTCGGCGCCAGCTCCGGCGGAGTGGCGATGCGCAGGCGGAACGCGAACCGTTCGGCGGCGTGCATCCATGAGGTCAGCACGTTGTTGGCAGCGCCGGTCCAGGCCACGGTGCGGTCGCGAATTGGACCGCGATGCTCCTCGAACGTCATCACGTCGGCCAGCACCTGGCAGGGATGCGAGCGCCGCGTCAGGCCGTTGATCACCGGCACACTGGCGTAGCGGGCAAGCTCGGCCACGTCCCTGGGGTCGAGCGTGCGGATCATGATGGCGTCCACGTAGCGGGATAGAACGCGGGCGGTATCGGCGAGCGTCTCGCCGCGGCCGAGCTGCATTTCCTCTGCCGTCAGCATGAGGGCGTAGCCGCCGAGCTGGCGCATGGCGACCTCAAAGGAGACGCGGGTGCGGGTGGAAGGCCGCTCGAAGATCATCGCCAGTGTCTTGCCGGCGAGCGGCTGACCGGCCCGGGCGCCCTTTTCCTTCATCGCACGCGCGGTGTCGATCATCTCGCGCAGATCCACGGCCGCAACGTCGATGAGGTCGAGGAAGTGGCGGACGGCGCTCATCTGGGCGCCTCCTGCGTGGCCTCTCCCTTCCCTCCCCCGCGAGTGGGGGAGGATGGGGTGGGGGCGGCACGATTGAGCCGCGCGCAGGCGCGGTCAAGGCGCGCGATCGCTTCGCCGATTTCCTGTTCGCTGACGATCAGCGGCGGCAGCAATCGCACCACGTTGTCGCCGGACGGCACGGTGATCATCTTTTCGGCGCGTAGCGCGTCGACAAGCTCGCCCGCCGGCACCACGGCCCGCAAGCCGATCAGCAGCCCATCGCCGCGCACTTCGGCGATCAGCGAGGGGTAGCTGTCCTTGATTTGCGCCAGCCGCTGCTTGAACAGCAGCCCGGTCTGCCGCACCCGGTCAAGAAAGCCCGGCGCCAGCATCACGTCGAGCACCGCGTTGGCCACGCTCATCGCCAGCGGATTGCCGCCGAAGGTCGAGCCGTGGGTGCCGGTGGTCATGCCCTTCGCCGCTTCGCGCGTCGCCAGGCAGGCGCCGACCGGAAAGCCGCCGCCCAGCGCCTTGGCGAGCGCCATGATGTCGGGCGCGACGCCGGCGCGCTGGTAAGCGAACAGTTCGCCGGTGCGTCCCATGCCGGTCTGCACCTCGTCGAAGACCAAGAGCAGCCCGTTCTGCTCGCACAGTTCGCGCAAAGCCCGCAGGAACGTCGGCACGACAACGCGCACGCCGCCCTCGCCCATGATCGGCTCGATCAGGATCGCCGCGGTCTCGGCGGTCACCGCGCGTTTGGTCGCCTCGAGGTCGTTGAACGCGACCTGATCGAAGCCGTCGACAACGGGACCGAAACCGTCGAGATATTTTTTCTGGCCGCCGGCGGCGAGCGTCGCCAGCGTGCGGCCGTGGAAAGCGCCCTCGAAGGTGATGACGCGGTAGCGTTCAGGCGCCCCGTTCGCGGACTGGTATTTGCGAACCATCTTGATGGCGCATTCCATCGCCTCGGCGCCGGAATTGCAGAAGAACACCACGTCGGCAAAGCTTGCGTCGCACAGCCGTTGTGCGACCCGCTCGGCCTCGGGAATTTGATACAGATTGGAGACGTGCCACACCTTCTGCGCCTGCTCGGTGAGCGCGGCGACCAGCCGCGGATGGGCATGTCCCAGCGCGTTGACGGCAACGCCGGAGGCAAAATCGAGATAGCGGTCGCCGTTGGTCGCGATCAGCCATGCGCCTTCGCCCCGCTCGAAAGCGAGGTTGATGCGTGCATAGGTCGGCAACAAATGCGATGTCACGGTTGAGCCCGCGCGCGCGGCGCAGCATTGTCTGCGCGGCAAAAATGAAATGTGCCGCCTCTACGGGCGGCACCATTGAGCATCTTATTTCGGCCCGCCGGTCTGTCAACACCGGTAAAATCGGAGTGCTGGCGCCCGGCTTATCCCGCATTCATCCACATGGAAGCAGGAACATGTGGACGTATGTCGCACGACTCTTGCGCCCGACTCCCGCCATATTGTAGCCTTTTGATCGTCAAGCACGACATCTCGTGCGGCGGACAGTCTTCTCCAGCGTTGGTGATGTGCGTGTTGGGCAGCAAAGGCTGCCCGGCCCGGAGGTGGATTCCAAAAAGGCTATGACCGCACCTTTTTCAGGAGGATTGAGCATGTCGTGGACTGACGAGCGGGTCGAGCTGCTGAAGAAGCTGTGGTCCGACGGTCTTTCGGCCAGCCAGATCGCGGCCGAACTCGGCGGCATCACCCGCAACGCCGTGATCGGCAAGGTGCATCGGCTCGGCCTGTCCGGGCGCGCCAAGAGCGCGTCGAGCGCCTCGCCGCGCCCGCGCAAGGCGCGTTCCTCCGCGCATCTGCTGCGCATGAGCCGGCCGTCGATCCGCGGCAATACCGCGCTGGCGCATGCCTATGAGCTCGCGGCCGAAGGCGCGCCGGAGCTGATCGAGAACATCATCCCGATCGGCCAGCGCCGCACCATTCTGGAGTTGACCGAGCAGACCTGCCACTGGCCCATCGGCGATCCCGGCAGCAGCGATTTCTTCTTCTGCGGCGGCAATACGATCAGCGGGCTGCCGTATTGCGCTTATCACTCCCGGGTCGCCTATCAGCCGGCCAGCGACCGCCGCCGCGACCGGCGGCCGCTGCGCTGAGGCCGTCAAAACGGCGCCACACCAAAGCCGGCGATCAGCTTGCCTTGCCGAAGCGGTCGTCGAGCGAATAGCCGGCGCCGCGCACCGTGCGGATCGGATCAGTGCCATGGCCGCGGTTGAGCGCCTTGCGCAGGCGGCCGACATGCACGTCGACCGTGCGCTCGTCGATATACACGTCGCTGCCCCAGACGCCGTCGAGCAATTGCTCGCGGGAAAAAACGCGTCCCGGGCGTTCCATCAGGAATTCGAGCAGGCGGAATTCCGTCGGCCCGAGATCGACCGCACGGCTCGAGCGCGAGACGCGCTTTTTCTCGCGATCGAGCTCGAGATCGCCGATGCTGAGCACCGTGGCGACGCGTTCGGGACTGGCCCGGCGCAGCAGCGCCCGAATCCGCGCCAACAGCTCCGGTACCGAGAACGGCTTGACGATGTAATCGTCGGCGCCGGTCGCCAGCCCGCGCACGCGCTCGCTTTCCTCGCCGCGCGCCGTCAGCATGATGATCGGCAGCGACTGGGTTTGCGGCCGCGCCCGCAGCCGGCGGCACAATTCGATGCCGGACAGGCCGGGCAGCATCCAATCGAGCACGACGAGATCGGGAGCGGTTTCCCGCAATCGCGTGTCGGCCTCGTCGCCGCGAGCGACGGCGTCGACCGCGTAGCCTTCGGCTTCGAGATTGTAGCGCAACAACGTGGTCAGCGGTTCCTCGTCTTCAACGATCAGGATGTTGGCTCCCATCCCGGCCCTCCTATCCTTTCTGCGGCGGCATTGCCCCAAAACTCGTGAAATCGCCCTTCGGCCGCTGATCGGCGATCGGGCGGCCTTCAATCATGTAATAGACGGTTTCTGCGATATTCGTCGCGTGATCGCCGATGCGCTCGAGGTCCTTGGCGCAGAACATCAGATGCATGCAGAACGTGATGTTGCGCGGATCCTCCATCATGTAGGTCAGCAGCTCGCGGAACAGCGACGTACAGAGGTTGTCGACTTCCTCATCGCCGCTCCAGACGGCGAGCGCCGCGGCGAGATCGCGGCTGGCATAGGCATCGAGCACCTGTTTGAGCTGGGCGGCTACCAGCGCGGCCATGTGTTCGACGCCGTGAATGAGCTTTTGCGGGTTGAAGTCGCCGTCGAGCGCGACCACCCGCTTACCGATGTGCTTGGCGTGGTCGCCGATCCGCTCGAGGTCGTTGCAGACCCGCATGGCGCCGACGATCTCGCGCAGATCGACGGCCATCGGCTGCCGGCGCGCAATCGTCAGGATCGCCTTCTCCTCGATCTCATGTTGCATGGCGTCGATGGTCGGATCCATGGCGATCACGCGCTCGGCGAGCTCGGTGTCGCGTTCGACCAAGGCACGGGTGGCATCGGTGATCTGCCGCTCGGCAAGCCCGCCCATTTCGGCGACCTTGCGCATGATCTCCTGCAGATCGGTGTCGAATGCCTTGGCCGTGTGGTCGATTCTGGTGGTGTATTCGGTCATGGCGGTTATCCGAAGCGGCCGGTGATGTAGTCCTGCGTCCGCTGATCCTGCGGCGCCGTGAACATTTTGCTCGTCGAATCGAACTCGATCAGCTCGCCAAGATACATGAAGGCGGTGAAGTCGGACACGCGTGCGGCCTGCTGCATGTTGTGGGTGACAATCACGATCGTATAGTCGTCGGTCAACTCGTCGATCAGCTCCTCGATCTTGGCGGTCGAGATCGGATCGAGCGCCGAGCATGGCTCGTCGAACAGGATGACCTCGGGCCGCACGGCAACCGTGCGGGCGATGCACAACCGCTGCTGCTGGCCGCCGGAGAGACTTTGCCCGTTGGCCGCCAGCTTATCCTTGACTTCGTCCCACAGCGCCGCCCGGCGTAGCGAGATCTCGACGCGCCGGTCGAGCTCGGATTTCGACAAACGCTCGTACAGCCTGATGCCGAAAGCGATGTTCTCATAGATCGACATCGGAAACGGCGTCGGCTTTTGAAACACCATGCCGATGCGCGCGCGCAGCAGGTTGAGGTCCTGTTTCGGCGACAGGATATCGTCACCGTCAAAGATGACTTCGCCGGTGGCGCGCTGGTTCGGATAGAGGTCGTACATACGGTTGAGCACGCGTAATAACGTCGATTTGCCGCAACCGGACGGGCCGATGAAGGCGGTCACCTTGTTCTGATAGAGCGGCAGACTGATCGCTTTCAGCGCCCGGCTATCGCCATAGTAGAAATCGAGATCGCGGATGGTGAGTTTCTCGGGCAATCCGGCCCGATCGGTCGGCGCATTGGCGACGGCGGGAACGGCGACGGATGTAACGCTCATGACTGTTTTCCCGATGGAACAAGCGCACGCGCGGTGATGCTCAAGGCCAGCACCGCCAGAGTGATGATGAGGGCGCCGGTCCAGGCCAGCGACTGCCAATCCTTATAGGGACTGAGCGCGAACTGGAAGATGACCACCGGCAGGCTCGCCATCGGCGCGTTGAGGTTGGGACTCCAAAACTGGTTGTTGAGCGAGGTGAAAAGCAGCGGCGCGGTCTCGCCGCTGATGCGGGCGACCGCCAGCAGCACGCCGGTCACCATGCCGGCGCGGGCCGCGCGGTAGCAGATCCGGGTAATGGTCAGCGAGCGCGGCAGGCCGATCGAGGTTGCCGCCTCGCGCAACGCGTTGGGAACCAGCGTCAGCATATCCTCGGTCGTGCGCACGACCACCGGGATGACGAGCATGGCCAGCGCCACGCCGCCCGCCCAGCCGGAAAAATGCCCCATCGGCGCAACCATGATTTCGTAGATGAACAGCCCGACCACGATGGACGGCGCGCTCAAGAGAATATCGTTGATGAAGCGCACTACGCTGCTCAGGCGGTCATGGCGGCCATACTCGGCCAAATAGGTGCCGGCGAGGATGCCAACGGGCGTGCCGATCGCGACCGCGAGCGCCGTCAGAATAAGGCTGCCGACGATCGGATTGAGCAACCCGCCGCTCGAGCCGGGCGGCGGCGTCATTTGCGTGAACACCCTGAGCGACAGCCCGCTAAACCCCTGCCACAGCAGCGACCCGAGGATCAGGGCGAGCCAGCCCAGTCCGAGCGCCGTGGCGGCGAATGCCAGCGCCCTTGCGACCGTGTTGCGGTGGCGGCGGGACGTATAGCGAGCGGTAACAGGTTTGCCCGACACGGCGTCACCCAATCCTGCGCTCAATTCGCATCAGCATGTAACGCGCCGCGGCGAGCACGATGAAGGTGATGACGAACAGGATCAGCCCGAGCGCGATCAACGAGGAGGTATAGAGATCACCCACCGCCTCGGTGAACTCGTTGGCGATGGTCGCGGAGATGGTGGTGCCGGGGGCGAGTATCGAGGCCGAGATCCGGTGCGCGTTGCCGATGACGAAGGTCACCGCCATGGTCTCGCCCAGCGCGCGGCCGAGGCCCAGCATCACGCCGCCGATCACGCCCACCCTGGCATAGGGCAACACCACATAGCGCACCACTTCCCAGGTCGTGCAGCCGACGCCGTAGGCCGCCTCCTTGAGCACCGGAGGAACCGCCTCGAACACGTCGCGCGAGATCGAGGTGACGAAGGGCAGCACCATGATGGCGAGGATCAGCCCCGCCGTCAGCATGCCGATTCCGTAGGGCGGTCCGGCGAACAGCGGCGCAATCAACGGCACGTTGCCGAGCGTTTTGATCAAAAACGGCTGCAGCGTCTCCTGCAGGACCGGGGCGAAGATGAAAAGCCCCCAAATCCCATAAATGATGCTCGGGACGCCCGCAAGCAGTTCAATCGCGATGCCGATCGGCCGCCGTAGCCATGGCGGGCACAATTCGGTGAGGAAGAAGGCAATCATCAGACCCACCGGGACCGCAATCAGCATGGCGATGGCTGAGGTGAGAACGGTGCCGTAAATCGCCGGGAGCGCCCCGAAATTGTCCGTGACCGGATTCCATCGCTCGCTCACCAGGAAGCCAAAGCCGAAAGTCCTGAATGCCGGCAACGATCCGGCGACCAGCGAAATAATGACGCCGCTCAAGAGCAACAGCACGCCGACGGCTGCGGCGCGCGTCACCTGGCGAAATGCGGCATCGCCGAGGCGTAACCGATCGAGCACTTTGGCGCGCGCCACCGCCCCCTCGACCGACACCGCCACTCCCTCCTGTAGCGCTACGTCAACCACGGATCGCCTCCGGGCCGGGTCCATCGCGGCGCTCCTTCAAGAAATCGGAGCGCCCAGTCAAAACGATCTACCGGCCGCCGCACAAGTGTGACCGTGCGGCAGACCGGTGGACAAGAGTAATGCGCCCTCCAAAGTCGACAGCGTCTCGCCAATTTTGCGTCCAGCCTAATTCGCGATCGAGCTGGTGTGGAGCGGTTTGCCGCTGGAATCCTTGATTTCCCTGGCCCACATCTTTTCGATCTCTTCGGCGACCTTCTTCGGCATCGGCACGTAATCGAGTTCGTCGGCCATCTTGTCGCCCTTGGCGTAAGCCCAAGCAAAGAATTCAAGCGCCGCGGCGGCGGCAGCGGGATCGCTAGGCTGCTTAGGGATGAGGATGAATGTCGCCGCGGTCATCGGCCACGACGTCGCGCCCGGCTCATTCGCCAGAATCACGCCGTAACCGGGAACCGAGTTCCAATCCGCATTGGCGGCGGCGGCTTGGACCGTATAACCGTTTGCCGCCACGGACTTGCCGTCCCTGTTCACCATTTGGGTGTGGAGCATCTTGTTCTGCAGCGCATAGGCAAGCTCGACATAGCCGATCGAGCCCTTGGTCTGCGTCACGTTGTTGGCAACGCCCTCATTGCCCTTGGCGCCGATGCCGACCGGCCATTCGACCGAAGTGTTCGAGCCGACCTGCGATTTCCAATCAGGACTGACCTGCGCCAGATAGTAGGTGAAATTGAAGGTGGTGCCGGAACCGTCCGAACGGTGGACCACCGCGATAGGCTGCGCGGAAAGCTTGACGTTCGGGTTGAGCTTCGTGATCGCCGGATCGTCCCAGCTTTTCACGTTGCCGAGGAAAATTGCTGCAAGGGTCGGGCCATCAAGGACAAGCTCTGCTGCCTTTACCCCGTCAAGGTTCACCACCGGCACGATCGCGCCCATCACCATGGGAAATTGAACGAGCCCATTTTTTTCGAGTTCAGAACCTTTGAGCGGCGCGTCGGTCGCGCCGAACGTGACCGTCCTTGACTCGATCTGTTTGATACCGCCACCCGAGCCGATCGATTGATAATTGAGCCCGACGCCGGTCTCCTTCTTGTAGGCGTCCGCCCATTTGGCATAGACCGGATACGGAAACGTTGCGCCGGCCCCGGAGATATCGAGGGCGGCGGCGGGAAGGATCGCCGCGGCGAGAAAGCCGGCGACGACAAGCGGTTTCATGGGGTTCACGGCACTCTCCTGTGCAGAATTTCAGGGCGACGCAGGTCGGCGACCGACGTCGACGGCGTCCCGACGGGGACGCTTGCGCTCTGTTTGACGTCTTTATGCAACGCGCTGCGGTTTGCATGGCTCCGATCGGGGCAGGACCACAGCTGCGGAATGCTTACGTGGGGCACGTCAAGCTTCTATGAGCCTGATATGACAGTTAGATGACAATACAAACCATTGTAATTTAAGTCATTTTGAAGCCACGCCGGCCGCACCCTGTATCCGAATTGCGGCCCATGCCGGCCCACCGGCTAAAAGTAGTCGTCACTGAATTGTCATCCCGCTATGCGACGATTATACAATATTTCGAGAACTCTCGACATAAATAGCAGTACACTCTGGTCGTCAGCCGCGGTCTACCGCAACTCTCGTTCGGGTTCGAAAATCAGGTTTAGACTTATGAAAAAAGCTCCCTTGGCCGTGGTCGGCCATATCGGTCCCGAGCCGCGCGGCCGGCGGATGTCGGTTCCGCATGCGCTGGCGGCACTTGCGGCCTTGGGTCAGCCGACGCGGCTGGGAATCTTTCGGCTGCTGATGGCGGCCGAACCGGGCGGTCTTGCTGCCGGCGCCATCGCCGAAAAGGTGGGCTGCGCGCACAACACGCTCTCGTCGCATCTCAGCATCATGGCGCGCTCGGGATTGGTGCGCGGCGCGCGCGAGGGGCGCTCGATCATGTACCGGGCGGACGTTGACGCGATCCGGGCGCTGGTCGGCTTCCTGGTCAATGACTGCTGCGGCGGTCACCCGGAGCTATGCGACCTCCAGGATGCGATACGCGGCACAAGCGGCTGTTGCGAGCCTACGGGAAACAAGAGGCGGAGTACCGAGCCATGATCGAAGCCGCTGCAGACAAACGCCTCAACGTGCTGTTCCTTTGCACCGGCAACTCCGCGCGGTCGATCATCGCCGAGGCGATCTTGAGCCGTGAAGGACGTAGGAACTTCCACGCCTTCTCTGCCGGCAGTCACCCGAAGGGCCATGTGCATCCCTTTGCCCTCGACCTGCTGCGCAAGATGAATTTCGACGTCACGCGCTTCCGCTGCAAGAGCTGGAACGAGTTTACCGGCGCCGATGCGCCGAAGCTCGATTTTGCGTTCACGCTTTGCGACGACGCGGCCGCGGAAGCGTGTCCGGTCTGGCCCGGCCAGCCGATGACGGCACATTGGGGCCTTCCCGATCCGGCGGCAGCCACCGGCAACGAAGCAGAGCGTCGCTTTGCCTTCGCCGATACGTTCCGCATGCTGAATAACCGCATCTCGATATTCGTCAGCCTGCCGATCGACTCCCTCGACAAGCTGTCGCTGCAAAGACGGCTCGATGCGATCGGCAAGACCCGTGATACCGCCGAGAAGCCTGCCAGAGCGTCCGGATGAGCGACTTCGCCGCACCCTTGTCGCGACGGCTGCTGGCGGAAGCGCTGGGCACCGCGATCCTGGTGGCGACGGTCGTCGGTTCCGGCATCATGGCGGAGCGGCTGGCCGGCGGTAATCAAGCCATTGCGCTTCTCGGAAATACCATTCCGACCGGCGCGATCCTTGTCGTGATCATTACGATCCTGGGACCCGTTTCCGGCGCACATTTCAATCCGGCGGTGACACTGGTTTTTGCCGCCCGCGGGATGACGCCCTGGCGTGAAGTCGTCCCCTACGTCCTCGTCCAATTTGCCGGCGGCATCGCCGGCACCATCATCGCCCACCTTATGTTCGACCTCGCGCCGCTGGCGATCGGAACGACGGCACGCAGCGGCGCTCCGCAGTGGCTTGGCGAGGCGGTCGCCACCTTCTGCCTCATTCTGACGATTTTGGGCGGGCTGCGCTATGCGCCGCAGACCGTTCCATGGCTGGTAGGGCTGGTGATCACGGCGGCGTACTGGTTTACGTCCTCGACCTCTTTCGCCAACCCCGCGGTCACGCTCGCCCGCGGCTTCACCACCACGTTCAGCGGCATCGCTATCAATCACGTTCCGGCATTCATCATCGCGCAAATAGCCGGAGCATTTGCCGCTGCATCCGTGGCGGCCGTGCTGTTTCCATCCCTCAGAGAGCCCCATCGCAGCGCAACAGTGGTCAGGCGCGAAGCCATCGCGCCCGGGGAGTAAGACCAGACCATGCCTTCGGCATTTACAGACGTTGTCGTCCTCGTCCTTGCCGGCATTTTCGGTGGCAATGCCGCCGGATTGGCGATCAAAGAGTATAGTCTCGGGGCGATCAAAAACACCTTTGCGGGCGCCATCGGTGGGGCTGCCGGCTATTTCCTGCTAGCATTCATTCCGCCCACAGTAGATGCCGGAGGAAATCCTGTCCCCGATACTTCCCTCGTCAACCACATGTTCATTCTCGCGCTTGCCGGAATCGCCGCAGGCGGCGTGCTGACTTTGGTGCTGGGTTTCGTCATGGGCGAGGTGGCCAGAAGCCGTTCTGGCTTATGAACACAAATCAATAATGCTGCGGGTCATTGCTGAGATATCAAACGGCTTTATCGGCAGGCTGGGGCTTGGTTGCCGGAAGTTGCACGGTGAACGTGGCACCGGCACCGGGCGTGCTGGCGATCGATAAGCGGCCGCGATGCCGGTTGAGGATGTGCTTGACCAGCGCCAGCCCGAGCCCGGTGCCGCCCTGGGCGCGGCTCTCGCGAACGTCGACCCGATAGAAGCGCTCGGTCAGCCGCGGCAGATGTTCGGGCGCGATGCCCGGCCCGTAATCGCGGACGTCGACCTGCGCCTCCGCTTCGCCTTCCGCGGATATCGCCGGCTGCAGCGTGATGTCGACGCGTTTGCCGGCAGCCCCGTATTTGAGCGCGTTTTCCACCAGGTTCTCGAACACGCGGACCAGTTCATCGTGGTCGCCGGGGATCGTCAGGGCGGTCGGTGCCTCGACGTGGACGGTGACGCCACGGTCGCGCGCCAAGGTTTCCAGACCGTCCGCGACTTGGCGGACGATCGGCACCAGGTCGACCAGCGTATCGGGCCGGCGGTGCGCATTCAGCTCGATCCGCGACAACGACAACAGGTCGTCGATCAGCCGCGCCATGCGCCGCGCCTGCTCCTGCATGATGGCGAGGAAGCGCTCCCGCGCCTTGGCGTCGTCGCGCGCCGAGCCCTGCAGGGTCTCGATGAAGCCGGAAAGCGCCGCCAGCGGCGTGCGCAGCTCGTGGCTGGCATTGGCGACGAAGTCGGCGCGCATCTCTTCGGCGCGGCGCAGCGGCGTGAGGTCATGAAACACCATCAGCACCAGATCGGGCTTGTTCGAATTCGGCTCGCGCCTGACCGGCATCACGATCGCCTCGAACCAGCGGTCGCGCGGCACGCGCTCGGCATATTCGACACGCTGCTCTTCGCCGCGGGCATAGGCGCGGCCGATCGCCTCGTTCAGCTCGGGCATCCGCAGCGCCAGCGAGACCAGCTCGCCGCGCCGCAGCGCCGGCGCCAAGGAACGCGCGCGCTCATTAAGCGCGAGTACGCGCCCGTTGCGGTCGAGCGCGATCGTCGGATCCGGCAGACCGGCGACGACGGCCTCGAGCGGGTCGCCGGCGCGCTCGGAGACGGCAACCGGCCGTGCCAGGCGGCCGGCCTCCTCGCCGGCGCGCATGGCGAGGAAAGCGGCCGCCGTGACCAGGGCGAAACCCGCGACCGCGTAGCCGATGGCAAGGGCGTTGAGCAGCACCAAGCCGGCGAACACGATCGCCGCGGTTACGGTGACGAACCGCGCGCCGCGCCATCCGCTCTTTCGCGGCGCTATGAGATCGTCGTCCAGGCTCATCGGATCCGTCCCCGCGCAGCGGCCCGTCCAACCTTCGGATCAAGTTGCGTCCGACTTTTCCCGCGCCAGCTCGGTCACGGCGCTGATCGGCGCTGCAACCGGGTGGCCGAGGCGCCGGGCGGAACGACCGATCAGAACTTCACGCGTTCCCAGGATCACCAGCGAGAGCATGAACGGAATGATGTAATAAAGGCAACGAAATAGCAGCAGGCCCGCCAGCAAGTCTTCCTTGTCGAACTGCCACAGCGCGACCATCATGGCGGCGTCGAACACGCCGAGGCCGCCAGGGGCGTGACTGGCAAAGCCCAGCAGCGTGGCTGCCACGAAGATAACGGCCACGGTGACGAAGCCGAGATTGGGCTCGTCCGGCACCAGCATGTACATGGCCAGCGCGCAGCACGACAGATCGAGGATACCGATGGCGATCTGAACAAGCGTCAAAGGACCGCCGGGCAAGGCCACCTGCCAGCCCTCGCGGCCGACGACGCGCGGCTTGACCCAGACCCACGCCACGTAGGCGCCGAGCAGGGCAAGGATCGCCAGCGCAAAAACGCGATTGAGCCAGAGCGGCAATTGGTCGATGGCGCGTGCCGCCTGCGGCGCATCGAGGACGCCGAGGCCGAGCACGGTGGCGTTGCCGAGCCAGAAAGTGAGCCCGGCGACGAAACAGATCTTGGTCACCTCGATGACGCTCAAGCCCCAGGCGGAATAAATGCGATAGCGCACCGCGCCGCCGGAAAAGACACTGGCGCCGACATTGTGCCCGACCGCATAGCTGGTGAAACCGGCAAGCGCGGCGACGCGATACGGCACTTCAGAGCGGCCGATCGTGCGCAGCGCGAACAGATCGTATAACGTAAGCGTCAGATAGCCGGCGGCGACAAAGAAGCCGGCAATACCGAGCGTCCGCCAGTTGGTCGCCTCGATCGCGTCGAGGAGCGCGTCGAGATCGATGTCGCGCAGGATGCGATAGAGCACCACAACGGCCACGACGACGATGGTGAGGCTGAGCGCCATGCCCAATCGACTGAAGCCGATATTTCGGTCGAAGAAGTGCGCGGACGCGCGCAATCTTTTCAGCATCCAGCGCTCCAAACCGGCTGTTCGTGCATCAATACCCGCATTGGAACGGTAAATTTCCAGTGTCCTTTCAGATTCCGAAGTTGGGCATGAGGATACGCCGCAAGCGCGTGGACTTCAGAACCTCGACACCAGCGCGAACCGGTCCCCACCTAGCAGATGTCGTGTTCGGGCGCGAGGGCGGCGGCAAATGGGCGCCGGCCGCGCTGTTTGGCCACACCCCGGCGGCTTGCCTGCCCAACGCGCTATTTTCGCGCCAATCGCCGGCGCAGCCGCGGCGGGGGCGGCCCGGTCGAACCTTGCGAAGGACCCCGGCCGGTCCCTGCATCACCCGGAATCAGGCCTCATCTGGTTCTGCCACGAGTTTTTTGCAGTTGACGAAGCGCCGGCTCCTCGCTTGGTACTATCGACCGTTCCAAGGGGGAGATGCCAATGACCCGAAACAAGCCGCCGTTTCGCGCCGACGTTGTCGGCAGCCTGCTGCGCACCGCACCATTGAAAGAGGCGCGGGCAAAGCGGGAGAAGGGCGCGATCAGCGCGGCCGAGCTCACGGAAGTCGAGAACCGCGAGATCGAGAAGATCATCAAAAATCAGGAACAGGTCGGGCTCAAGGTCGCGACCGACGGCGAGTTCCGCCGCTCCTGGTGGCATTTTGATTTCTTCGGCATGCTCGACGGCGTCGAACTCTACGAGCTCGATCACGGCATCCAGTTCCACGGCGTGCAGACCAAGGCGCAGAGCGTTCGCATCAAGGACAAGCTCGGATTCTCCAAGCATCCGATGCTGGAGCACTTCAAGTTCCTCAAGGCGCACACCCGCGTCCTACCCAAGATGACCATCCCGAGTCCGGCCGTGCTGCACTTCCGCCTGGAGCCGGATGCCGTCAATAAGAAGGTCTATGCCGATCGCAGCGCCATCTTCGACGATCTGGCGAACACCTACCGGCAGGCGGTGCGCGCGTTCTACGACGCCGGCTGCCGCTATCTGCAGTTCGACGACACGGTCTGGGCCTATTTGTGCTCGCCGGCGGAGCTGCAGAAGGCGCGCGACCGCGGCCTCGACGCCGACCGCCTGGCGCACGACTATGCCGGCGTGATCAATAAGGTGCTGGAGAGCAAGCCGGTCGACATGACGATCACGACCCACGTCTGCCGCGGCAATTTCCGCTCGACCTGGATTTCCGAGGGCGGCTATGAGCCTGTCGCCGAAATCCTGCTCGCCAAATTGAACTACGACGGCTATTTCCTCGAATACGATACGGCGCGCGCCGGCGGCTTCGAGCCGCTGCGCTTTTTACCTAAGGGAAACAAGATGGTCGTGCTCGGTCTCGTCACCAGCAAGAGCGGGGCGCTCGAAAACAAGGACGAGGTCAAGCGGCGCATCGCGGAGGCGACCAAATATGCCGCGCTCGACCAGCTGTGCCTGTCGCCGCAATGCGGCTTCGCCTCGACCGAGGAAGGCAACGTGCTCGCCGAGGACGAGCAATGGGCGAAGCTTAAGATGATCGTCGAACTCGCCGATGAGGTGTGGCGCTGATCAGCACGATCCCGAAAATGATCATGCTGCCCAACTCAGCGCTTTTGGGCGACCAGTCTCGTTCCATTTAGCCTTTTGTGGACATGCACCATGAACGCCATGGCGAACAGCGGCGTCGTCAGGTTGACGATCGGGATCGAGACAAACGCCGCAATGATCAAGCCGCCGACATAAACGGTTGCGGCATGCCGCTTGCGCAAGGCCTTGGCCTCGTCCGGCGGCCGAAAGCGCATGGCAGCGAGCTCGAAATATTCGCGCCCGAGCAGCCAGGCGGTAGCGAGGAAGAAGATCAAGGCGCCAAATCCGGCGAACAGCAGGAACGGCACGGCGCACAGATAGACTACGATCGCCAGCAGCGCGGTCTTGCCGCCCTCGGCGATCGCCAGCCAGAGCGGCAGCGCGACACCGGGCGGCTCGGCCGGGTAGTGCACGCGCTCGACCTCGTCGGCGATCTGGTCGGCGAAAAAACTGGCGACAAACGCGGTCACCGCCGGCATGAGAAAGATGCTGCCGGCGACAATGCCGAGGCTCGCGGCAATCGAGAGCGCCCAGGCGAGCGCGCTTGCCGGCAGATGCGCGGGCGGCCCGAAATTCGTCTCCAGCGAGGCACTCTCCGCCCCCACCAGCCAAATGAGCAGGCGGTCGAGCGCGATGGCGGCAACGGCGATGAGGGCGAGCGCCAGTGCGATCGATTTCCACAGCACCGCGCGCAGCGGCGGCGACAGCATCTGGGCGAGCGCTTTGACCGCGTCGTTGAGCATTTTTATCTCTCGTGCGCCGACCCCGCATTAACGCGAGGGCGAACGTCGGCGTCGCAATTCGGTTCACACAATCGCCGCCATTCTTGATTGAGTCGCAAGCCGCTGCGTTTGCGCGCCGTGCGCCGTTCGGGCAATCTGCCGCAAGCCGCAAGTATTGGAAACCATGCCGCGACTGAGCCGCCGCTCGTTCCTCGCCGCCTCGGCCGCGCTTGCGGTAGGCCGCGCGGCCGGCATCGCCGCGGCGCGGCGGATCGCCGCCGCCGGCCGCAAGTTCGTGTTGCTCGAAGCAGCCGACCACAGCGGCGGACGCTGCATTACCGACATGGAGACCTTCGCCCTGCCGTACGACCGCGGCGCCCATTGGATCCACACCCCCGACCTCAATCCGGTGACGAAGCTCGTGCCGCGCCGCGGCATTGAAGTCTATCCGGCGCCGAGGAGCCAGAAGGTCCGCATCGGCCGACGCTACGCGCGCGAGGGCGAGCTGGAGGATTTTTTGGCCTCGCAAGCGCGTGCCACGCGCGCCATCGCCGACGCCGCGCGCAAGGGCGACGTGGCGTGTGCGCAGGCACTGCCCAACGATCTCGGCGACTGGCGGCCGGCGGTCGAATTCGTGCTCGGCGCGTTCGGCTGCGGCAAGGAGCTGACGCAAGTATCGGCGGTGGATTTCGCGAAATCCGCCGAGCGCAACGCCGACGCCTTCTGCCGCCAGGGTTTCGGCGCGCTGATCGCGTCGCTCGCCGAGGGCCTTGCGGTCAAGCTGTCGACGCCGGCGACCGCCATCGACACCAGACGCAACGTCACGGTGGAAACGCCGAGAGGCACGATCGCCGCCCGCGCTGTCATCGTCACCGTGTCAACCAATGTGATCGCCTCCGGCGGCATCAAATTCACGCCCGAACTTGCCGGTCGCCAGCGCGACGCCTTTGCCAAGCTCTCGCTCGGCAGTTACGACCACATCGCGTTGGAAATCGCCGACAACGCACTCGGCTTCGAGAGCGACGATCTGGTGTTCGAGAAAGCGGCCGACTCGCGCACCGCGGCGATCCTCGCCAATATCTCCGGCACGCAGCTTTGCCTGGTCGAAGTCGCAGGCAGCTTCGGCCGCGAGCTCACCGCCCACGGCGAAGCGGCGATGGTCGACTTCGCCGCCGACTGGCTGGCCGGTCTTTACGGCGCCGACGTAAAGAAGGCGATCAGGCGCTCGCACGCCACGCGCTGGAACCATGAGCCTTTGGCGCTCGGCGCGTTTTCGGCCGCGGCACCGCGCTTCCAGGGAGCGCGCCGCATCCTCATGGAGCCGGTACAAGGCGCGGTATGGTTTGCCGGCGAAGCCGTCCATGAGACCCTGTGGGGCACGGTCGGCGGCGCCTGGGAATCGGGCGAGCGCGCCGCCGATGCGGTGTTGCGCCGGCTCGGCGGGCAGAAGGAGCCGGCACCAGCCGAGCCTGAAGCAACGCTCAAGCACAAGCCGAAACGGATGCAGACCGAGCCGCGCCAGCCACGGCGCTTTCAGGCCACGCCGAACATCACGCGCGACGAACCGCGCTGAAGCTCACGCCCGCAGCACGCCGCCGGTGCGTTTGCCGACCTCGGCGACGATCTTTGCCGCCAGCGCCTCGATCTCCGCATCGGTCATGGTTTTGTCGCGCGGCTGGATGGTGACGGCGATAGCGATCGATTTCTTGCCCGGCTCGATACCGGCGCCCTCGTAGACGTCGAAGACCGTGACGCCGCTGATGAGCTTGCGATCGACCGAGGTCGCGGCGCGCACAATGTCGGCGGCCTTCACAGTTCGCTCGACTACGAAAGCGAAGTCGCGCTCGACCGGCTGGAACGGGGAGAGTTCGAGCGCGGGCTTGGTGCGCGTTGCTTTCGCCTTCGGCTCGGGAATACGCTCCAAAATCACCTCGAAGGCGACGAGCGGACCTTCTGCGTCGAGCGCCTCAAGCGCGCGCGGATGCAGTTCGCCGAAATGACCGAGCACGTTCTGCGGGCCGATCTGGATCGTGCCCGCGCGGCCGGGATGAAACCAAGCCGGGCCGCCCGGCACGACTTGCAGCGCCTGCGCCGGCGCGCCCGCTGCCGCCAATACCGAGAGCGCGTCGGCCTTGGCGTCGAAGGCGTCGACGACACCGTCGCGTTTGGTCCAATGGCGGCCGATGCCGGACGGTTTGGCGAGCGCGCGCCGCACGCCGGTGGCAGCGGTGAATTGATCCTCCGGCCGGTCGCCCTTGAAGATCTGCCCGACCTCGAACAGCGCCGTGTCGGGAAAGCCGCGGTCGGCATTGCGTTGCGCGGCCGCCACGAGACCGGGAATGAGACTCGGCCGCATGTCGGAGAGATCCGCCGCGATCGGATTGGCGAGCGCGAGGTCCAGCTTGCCGCCGCCGAACGACTCCGCCTGCGCCTTGGCGATGAACGACCAGGTCACCGCCTCGACGAGGTTGCGCGCGCCGAGCGCGCGTTTGGCCTTGCGCGTGCGCAGCTGGATCGGCGTGAGCACCGGCTTGCGCGGCGCCTCGCCGCGGTCGAATGGCGTCGCCGGGATGCGGTCAACGCCGAAGATTCGGATCACTTCCTCGACTAGGTCGGCCTTGTTTTGCACGTCGGGCCGCCACGACGGCACCGCGATCTTCAGGCGCTCGCCCTGGCCGGCTACGGCAAAGCCGAGACGGTCGAGCACGCGGCGGACGTCGGCAAGCGGCACCGCGACGCCCGCCAGACGCTTGATCTCCGACAGCGGAAAATCGATGACACGCTCGGGAATGTCCGCGTTACCGGCAACGGTGACCTCCGACGGCGTGCCGCCGCACAGATCAAGCACCATCTGCGTCGCCAGCTCCAGCCCGGGCCGCATGAAGGCCGGATCGACGCCGCGCTCGAAGCGGTAGCGCGCATCGGAATTGATGCCGAGCTTGCGGCCGGTCTGGGAATTGTTGATCGGATTCCACAGCGCCGACTCGACGAGCACGTCGGTGGTCGCGGCCGAGCAGCCGGTTTTCTCGCCGCCCATGATGCCGGACAGCGATTCCACGCCGTCCGCGTCGGCGATGACGCAGATTGTGTCGTCGAGCGGGTAGGTCTTGCCGTCGAGTGCCAGCAGCGTCTCGCCGGCGCGCGCGCGGCGCACCACAAGATCGCCGCGCACTTTTGCGGCATCGAACACGTGCAGCGGCCGGCCGCGGTCATAGGTGATGAAGTTGGTGATATCGACCAGCGCATTGATCGGCCGCAGCCCGATCGCAGTGAGCCGCTGTTGCAGCCACGCCGGCGACGACACGTTCTTGACGCCGCGCACCAGGCGCAGCCCGAAGGCGGGACAAAGCTCGGGCGCCTCGATCGTCACCTTCACCGGGCACGGGAATTCGCCGCTGACGGGCTTGACGGCCCGGTCTTTGAACTTGCCCATGTCGGCCGCCGCGAGATCGCGGGCGATGCCGTTGACGCCGGTGCAGTCGGCGCGGTTCGGCGTCAGGTTGATCTCGATCATCGGATCGTCGAGCCCCGCCCATTGCGCGTAGTTCGCGCCGACCGGAGCGTCGTCGGGCAATGCAATAATGCCTTCGTGATTGTCGGAGAGCTGCAGCTCGAACTCGGAGACCAGCATGCCGCGACTCTCGACACCGCGGATGGTGCCGACCTGCAGCGTCATGGCCTTGCCAGGGATGAACGCGCCCGGCGGCACGAACACGCCCTTCATGCCGGCGCGCGCATTCGGCGCGCCGCAGACGACCTGAATCGGCTTGCCGTCGCCGGTATCCACCAGGCAGATGCGCAGCCGGTCGGCGTTAGGATGAGGCTTCGCCTCAACCACGCGCGCGATGATGAACGGCGCCAGCAGCTTGCCCTTGTCCTCGACGCGCTCGACCTCGAGCCCGATCATGGTGAGTTTTTCCGTGATCGCGCCGAGCGGATGGTCGGTGTCGAAGTGCTCGCAGAGCCAGCGAAAAGTGAATTTCATCATGGCATCACGAGCTCAATCCCCCCGCCAAGGTCGGCAGGTCGAGCGGGCGGAAGCCGTAATGGGTGAGCCAGCGGACATCGGCCTCGAAGAAGGCGCGCAGGTCCGGCATGCCGTATTTGAGCATGGCGATGCGGTCGATGCCCAGGCCCCATGCAAAGCCCTGAAACTCGTCGGGATCGAGCCCGCAATTGCGCAGCACGTTCGGATGCACCATGCCGCAGCCCAGAATCTCCATCCAGTCGTCGCCTTCGCCGAACCGGACTTCGCCTTTGTCGCGCCGACACTGGATATCGACTTCGAGCGAGGGCTCGGTGAACGGAAAGAACGAGGGCCGGAAGCGCATCCTGACGCGGTCGACTTCGAAGAACGCCTTGCAGAATTCCTCCAGAATCCACTTCAGATGACCGAGATGCGAGCCGCGGTCGATCACCAAGCCTTCAACTTGATGGAACATCGGGGTGTGGGTTTGGTCTGAGTCGCTGCGGTAGGTGCGGCCGGGACAGATGACGCGGATCGGCGGTTTTTGCGCAAGCATCGTGCGCACCTGCACCGGGGAAGTGTGCGTGCGCAGCAGGAGCCGCGAGCCGTCCGGCTTCGGATTGAAGAAGAACGTATCCTGCATGTCGCGCGCCGGATGGTCTTCCGGAAAATTGAGCTTGGTGAAGTTGTAGTCGTCGCTCTCGATGTCCGGACCTTCGGCGATGGCAAAGCCCATATCGGCGAAAATCGCCGTCAGCTCGTCGATCACCTGGGTGATCGGATGGACGCGGCCGGTCTCGAACGCCGCTTCGCGCACCGGCAACGTCACGTCGACGGTTTCGGTGTTCAGCCGCGCCTCGAGCGCCAAGGTCTTGAATGCCTCTCGGCGCGCGATCAGCGCCGCGTTGACGCGGTCTTTGAGACCATTGATCAGCGGCCCCTGACTTTTACGTTCCTCCGGCGGCAGCGCGCCCAGCGTCTTCAGTAACGCCGTGATGGAACCGTTCTTGCCGAGCGCCGCCACGCGTACCTTTTCGAGCGACGCCTCGTCGCTCGCCGCGTCGATGTCGGCGCGAATTTGCTGTTCAAGCTGGGCGGTATCGGGCATCGCTATCGGAAGACAGACGACCGAGGACAGAGGACGGAAACCAGCGAGCCTATATCTGTCATCCGTCGGCCGTCTTCCGTCCTCCGCTAAGTCAGCGCCGACTTGGCTTGGCCGACGATCGCTTCGAAGGCCGCCGGCTCGGAGATCGCGAGGTCGGACAGTACCTTGCGGTCGACCACGATGCCGGCCTTGCTCAAGCCGGCGATGAAGCGGCTGTAGTTGAGGCCGAACGGCCGCACCGCCGCGTTGAGGCGCTGAATCCACAGCGCGCGGAAGGTGCGCTTCCGCCGCTTGCGGTCGCGGTAGGCGTATTGGTTGGCCTTCTCCACCGCCTGCTTGGCGACGCGGATGGTGTTCTTGCGCCTGCCGTAATAGCCCTTGGCGGCCTTGAGCACTTTCTTGTGCTTGGCATGGCCGGTGACGCCGCGTTTGACGCGTGCCATGATTAATCTCCTCTCGATCGCATAACGCTAGATGGACGGCGGCGGGAAAAGCGGCCGCACTGTCAGCCGTTCGGCAAGAAGTACTTCTTGATCCTGTCGCCGTCGGTCTTGAACAGCACGGCGGTGCCGCGCAACTGGCGGATCTGCTTTTTGGTGCGCTTGATCATGCCGTGGCGCTTGCGCGACTGCTGAAAGAGGACCTTCCCGGTCGCGGTCACCTTGAAGCGCTTTTTCGCGCCCGACTTGGTCTTAATCTTGGGCATTTGGCTCTCCTTGGCCGCAGGCGCGCAGGCGCCGTGGCCGAAAATGCTCATCAACGAGCGTTGTGTGCTTGGAGCACTTCGCCGCCGCCACGGCAGCCCTAATCAGCCGGGCAGCGGGAGGGCGCGGTTATGGCAGAGCCGGCCGAAATTGGCAAATGCTGTGCCGGCCGCGGCGGGGTCGCCCCCGCGCGGCCTGAGCAGAGCCGATTCCAGCGTAGTTCCGGACGTTTATGGCAGCTCGGAAATCAGCTTGGTCATTTCGGCTTCGGTCCAGCCCCGCACTGTGCGGGTCCGCACATTGCCCAGCGCGCCGCTCGCCATGGCAAATTTGGCGACGCTGTCGCCGTTCGCCGCCTCGACGATGAGCAAAAGGTCGGATTCGCCGGAGGTGAGAAAGATGTGCTTGACCTCGATCCCCATTTTCTTGGCCGCTTCGCGGGCGGCCTGCACGCGCTTGGGCGCCTCCTTGACCGAGCGGATGCCCTGGTCGGTCCAGCTTGCCGTGACGATGAATATCATGGTCGTCTCCTCTCCCTGAACAATTTCCCGGGCTTCGGCGCCGGGTTATTTCCGAAGCGGCCGCCGACGATATTAGCGCGGCGGCAGCGCCATCGGCGCCGCTTAACGCGGCGCCAAAACCATGACCACTTGCCGGCCTTCGAAGCGCGGCTCTTGCTCGATCTTGGCGATCTTCGAGGTGTCGCCTTTGACGCGGTCTAAGAGCTTGTAGCCGAGCTCCTGGTGCGCCATTTCGCGGCCGCGGAACCGCAACGTCACCTTGACCTTGTCGCCTTCCTGAAAAAAGCGCTCCATCGAGCGCATCTTCACGTCGTAATCGTGATCGTCGATCATCGGCCGCAGCTTGATTTCCTTGATCTCGACGACCTTCTGCTTCTTGCGCGCCTCGGCGGCTTTCTTCTGCGCCTGGTATTTGTATTTGCCGTAATCGAGCATCTTGCAGACCGGCGGGACCGAGTTCGGCGCGATCTCGACGAGATCGAGCCCGGCCTCCTGCGCCATGGCAATAGCGGCGGTGATCTCGGTGACGCCCTTGTTGGCGCCGTCTTTGTCAATGAGCTGGACCTCGCGGACGCGGATCTCCTCGTTGATGCGCGGACCCTCCTTGGCGGCGGGCTGCGCGGTTCTCATCGGGCGACGAATGGTTCTTTTCTCCTTAAGTCGTTGCGATAGGCCTTTCGCATCCACGGGCGGATTTTGATGGACGCATCCGCGATGCTAGTCGGCAAACGCAGAAGATCGGGAGTTTTCGCCTGCAAGTCAACGATAATGCGGTGGCGCGGTCCCTTGCGCCGGGGTGCTGTTTGCGGCGAAACATGGCTAAACCATCGCTTCGCTTCTTCCCCCGTTCCGCCCGCCGAGACCGCGCATGGAAGATAACAGCCTGAGATTCTTGGAAATTGGAGAGGGGAGCGAGCGCCGCGCTATCGCCGTCCGCGAACACTCCGGCGCCGGCCCCGGTCTATTCTGGCTGTCCGGGTACAAATCCGACATGAAAGGCACCAAAGCCGCGGCGCTGGCGCGTTGGGCGGAAGACGCGGGGCGCGCGATCGTCCGCTTCGACTATTCCGGCCATGGCGAATCGGGCGGCGTGTTCACCGAGGGCACGATCGGCCGCTGGCTCGCCGATGCCCTGGCGGTATTCGAAGCCCGCTGCCGCGGTCCGCAGATTCTGATCGGGTCGTCGATGGGCGGCTGGCTGGCGCTGCTCATGGTCCGCGCCTTGCGGCAGCGCCAGCAGATCGGCCCGGCCTCGGTCGCCGGCCTGGTGCTGATCGCGCCGGCGGTCGATTTCACCGAAGAGCTGATGTGGAAGCGATTCCCGCCGGCGATCAAGCGCGAGCTCGAGGAGACCGGCGTCTGGGCGCGGCCGTCCGACTATTCGCCGGAGCCTTATCTCGTCACCCAGCAGTTGATCGAGGAGGGGCGCAACCACCTCCTGCTTGGCGGCATGATCGAAACCGGATGCCCGGTGCGCATCCTGCAAGGCGTCGAAGATCCCGATGTGCCGTGGCGGCACGCGGTGGAGCTGGTTTCGCGGCTGGCCAGCGACGATGTCGTTCTCACCCTGGTCAAGGACGGCGATCATCGGCTGTCGCGGCCCGAGGATATTGAGCGGTTGATCCGCGCCGTCGCCGAATTTTAGGTTCCGGCGCGACGGCCGCGCGCTAGCGCGAATCTCTCACACTACTGAGTGCATCGGGGCTGCGAATCAACGAAAACCGTTGTGCCGCAACAATTCATCGTCGATTCGCGGAGCGCCCCGATGCCGACAGAGTGTAGCCCGGATTTCTT